>VAPH01063731.1_pt1 | contig 67668 bp, 65 predicted proteins | sample 3393861 | NCBI WGS metagenome assembly VAPH01 (sample SAMN08290439, study PRJNA428436) | hydrothermal vent metagenome | isolation source: Deep-sea hydrothermal vent chimney | place: Atlantic Ocean: South-mid Altantic Ridge | reverse complement strand
TAGGAAATTATGGTCGTTAGGGCTCCCTAATTTTCTAAGCTCGCCTGCATAAGTAAATTCTAAACCACTGCGTGGTAAGAAACTACTTAACGATCAAGCTAGGAAATTATGGTCGTTAGGGCTCCCTAATTTTCTAAGCTCGCCTGCATAAGTAAATTCTAAACCACTGCGTGGTAAGAAACTACTTAACACATCTGAAACCAATAGCTGTTCCGGCTACTGTTGGCAACGTGTCTGCATGAACCGTATATATACCAGCATCTGTTCCACTGTCATAAAAACCTCCACGAATTATTCCATAAGCACCATCTGCCTTTGACCAAAAATAATCTTTTCCAAATAATTCTATTTCTGTAGAAGACGAAACAACAGCCATTCCGGCAACATCAATCTGAGAAACATATCCAGTAGGGGGTAGAGTACGATTATTATACAAACCATCTATAATGTCATCACTTACCCACTCCCACACATTTCCAACAAGATCATATGCTCCACTAGGAGATATACATAATGTATTTTTACCAGAAACATTCAGGCTACCAGAACTAACGTTACAATTATTTTCTGTATCAGCCATACCAAGACTAAGTTGATACCATTCGGCGTTTGTTGGTAGTCGTTTCCCTACTCGCGCACAAGCCTGCATAGCCTGATCTCGAGTAATAAATCGCCAAGGAATTACATCTTCTTTAGACACTGGTTCACAACTGCTATTTTCTATATTTTTCAATGAATCAATAATGTTTGTAGGATTATCATTAGGACAAGATTCTCCGACAGACGCTTCATATATATCAACACACTTTATAGCTCCAATATTTTCTACAGACGACATGCCTTTGGGGCAATTATTACTATCAATACCACCAACAATCTGCGATAACAACGTACCACGAGATCCATTTATAGTGTCCGTAGCATCAATTCCTAGTGATGTAATAATCACAGCACCCAAAATAATCAAGGTTACTTTACCCCATTTCATACTAAACATTATACGCTATTCAACACATCAAGAATTTATCTACCAACAGAGAAAACAACAAGTATAAAGGAACATAAATCCTACACAGTCGCTTATCTTCTGTTCCTTATTCAGTCCAGCGATTTATCCAATAACTACTTACAAATCCTTAACACATCTAAAACCAATACCCTGACTAGCAAATGATGTTTGAACAGAAGCATTCACAGCATACAATCCAGCGTCTTCCTGACTACCAAAGAACCCTCCTCGAATCATGCCGAAAACGCCATCTTCTTTAGACCAAAAATAATCTTCACCATAAAGTTCTCCAACATCTTCAGATGATGTTATAGCAACTCCACCAGCATCAACAGAGTCAACGTATCCAGTTACAGGTAGTTCTCTTCCCTGAAAAGAATTTCCAATCACATTTTCATTTGTCCATTCCCACACATTTCCAATCACATCATATACACCAACGGAAGATACGCAAGACTCATTTCCACCTGTTTGTTGGGGTGAATTTTCATCAACAACACACTCATCACTTCTCGTTCCAAGTGCCATATCGTACCACTCGTCACTAGAAGGTAAACGTTTTCCTGTTGTAGCACAAAGCCTTTGTGCTTGAGGCAATGAAACAAATCTCCACGGAATCCGTTCAGACACCGTAATAACGTAACAATCTTTGCTATTTATATTTTCTTCTGTTTCAATAATGTTCCCAGGGTTTTCGTGTGGACATTTTACAGATGGACTGGCCTCATACTCATCAACACACAAAGGACCAAAAGACCCTTTCATCAAAACCGTTCCGTTTGAACACATACCCGCGCCACCAGAAAGTGCTACAAGGTCTCTGTCTATCCCTTGTAAACCATCTGATGCAAAAAGGCCGAGTGCAGAAATTATAATTGCACCCAAAACTACACCAACGCCTTTAAACAGGTTTGTTTTCATATCTCATCTTGCGGGTTCTTAACCAATCAAGTACATAATTAAGAACAATAAGTACCAATAATACAAATAAGATTATGCTAAGAATGTACGTTGAATAATCCTGTGATTCTGAAGTATCAAAATCACGTACTTGTATCTCCCTTTCCACCAGTGCTACATCTCGTTCATTAAGATTACGTTCCCAGTTACTTAACTCTGCCGAAATTCTATTTGTTTCATTCGATTGTACACTTGCAGTAATTCCTGATGAACTGTTTGCAAGATATTGTATTGTCCCGTCTGACAGCTGTTTTGTAATTGGTAAAATAAATCCCCCATCAAACACCAAAACAAAAGCGATTATTACAGCACTTACTCTAAGTAATTTGTGGTAACAAGATACTTTCATAATTTAATAATATCACGTTAATTATGCCAGAAATACGAACAATATTATTGCAAATAATGTTAATACAACAAACAGCGTAATTGTTACGAACATAAATCGGGACATTCCAACCTGTTTTCTGTACCGTTGTGGCGCAATATGTCTGCCATAAGATGTACGAGAAACAATTCCACGCACATACATTCGTGTGAATATATATCCAGCCAAAATTAACACAACGAAACCTATCAAAATCGGCAAAATTATCTTCATTGGGAATATCCAAAATATAAGACTTGAGTCTATCGTCTTCTGTCCCTTATCCCCATAATACACAAGAGCTAGTATAGCTTCATAACGACCAAACCCGAGACCGCCGTCATCCCAAGAAAATTCTAATGCTCGTGTTGCTCCTGGGAAAACACCGGCCAAATTATCATTTACTGTAAATATTTCAGGCTTCCCTCCAAACATATTGGTAATGGTTATCGGTCCTCTTGGTCTTATTAATATATTTCCTTGATTTTCTATCTGTGCAATAAAATCAACATTCTTAGTTCCATAGAAAAGTTTGTTGGTAGAAAATGAACGAATCCTTGCAGCATCTATTACATCACCAGCAATACGTATACTAAGAATAGACGCGACTTCATACCCAACACCAGCACCTATCTCTCTAAGTTTTGGTGGCTCAACAGATACAAAAATACCACCGAAATGACTACCGGGAGTTGCATCTTTTGGAATTGTTATTGTTACGGGAAAATCAATACTTTCGCCAGCCCCTAATACAAAAGAATTTTGTTCAAACGACACCCACTCTGTAACTTCAAAACCGGTCTTCTCTATCCCTTCTTCTGCAAATATTGGTACATTGCCACCACCCACACCCTTTATGTCTCTCTTGTATATAAAAAATTCCTTTTCATTTTCATTTAGATTAGTTATGGTCATGTTTTCTAGCAAAACTTCACCAGGATCAGCTGCCGTCTCTATCATGACTGGTACCAGTTTAATACCAGCGCCCTGTGCAGAAACAAATTGAAAAGATATAAAAAAAACTGCTATCGCAAACAAAAAAGCCAGCAGTATTTTCTGTTCTGTAAATACCATAATTTTATAAAATACATAATAACATTCTAAAAACTGATAACATAACAGAAACTGTGTATACAATAAGATAACGATGTGTTGCTAATTCTTTAATATAAAATCAAACATTCATTAATGAGTGGAATGAAACTCCACCAGCATCTTAATTTTCAAATAAAATATAATATAGAAAAAAATTATTTATTTTACAAAAACTGTATACACTATTAATATTTTGCAAAGCTGTTCGTTTCTGCGGATTAAAAACTAGAAAAGCATCCTATTAAGGATGCTTTTCTAGTTTTTATAGGAAGTTTTTTAAACCCTATAGATTTAACCGCATATCTAGAAAGTCGGTGTTGCTACATAAGTTAGCGTAGTGTTGTAGTCATCACCCGCCTCCTGAAGTGCTGTAATTTCTATTTGGTACCCTATGCTTGCTCGTCCAATACCAGCAGTACTTCCATCTGCAACACTTCCGTGTCCCATGATAGATACTGGAGTGGTGCTTGCTGCAACCCAGTCATTCCCTGTGAAATCACCAGGACCAGCAGTACGAACAGGAACAGCTAGGTCAGATGATGTTAGGCCCCAATGTCCCCACGTGTTTTCATCTGTTACAGTGCCTGTTGGTGAAGCCCATGCTGTAGGCGATGTTGTCCAGTTTCCATCAACGAAACCGTCAATATCTGCACCAGTAGAAGATTGAAGCTGTTGATCTTGTACAACAGTTACGTTGTAACCATTAATAGCATTTGTTGCTACAGTAAGATCTTGACAAAGTGTCTTTGAGACACCGGACGCAAGATTACCAAACGGAAGAGTTGTGTTTGTAGAAGCAGCAAATGTTGCTTGTGCTCCGTTACAAACCGCTCCTGTTGTTGTTCCCTTTACCGTAAATGCTAGCGTAGTGTCAACATTGGCACTTACGTATACATTCTCGATAATTGCAACTTGTGTCTGACCATTGTCTTGAATGCTTGAAGTTGCTCCAAGACCAACTGATATCTCGTAAGACGTAGTTGCTGATGGGTTTGTAATCATTGTTCCTGCAGTGCTTCCAAGAGTAACAATAAGCTCAGTACTAGATGCCACACCACCATCTGTTGGTGTTTCAAATGTTACGTAATCTGATCCAATTATTACACCCCACTGACCTGCGCCGGCAGAAGCTCCAAGAGTTGCACCAGAACCACCTACGGTCATTGATATATCACCAAGAATTAATGACGAAAGATCAAACAACGCTCCCGTAGTAGGAAAGTCTATTGCAAAGATTTCTCCTATCGCCATACCATTTGGTGTGGTGAAAGTCACAGTGTGCACCGAAGTCGAGCTTGGTGCTGAGTCCGTAAGGAGGTCGCTTATGCCAGTCAAGTTCTGCGAAGCAGCTTGAGCGGTTGAAGCAAACATGTGAGTCCCTACAGCCCATAGTACGAGAGCTAATGCAACAAGAGTCGCGATCCCTTGAAACATAGTCGCTCGTTGATTTAAAGCGTACATGTACTTTATTTAATTATGTTTATAAATAATTTTTTATATTAAATTTGTAATAAAAAATACAAATTCTAATATATTCGATTGAGGAAAGTCTGTGGAGAGATAAGATTTAAAATCGTACCAAAAGTTGATACAGCCGTTTTATTTCAAGCCTTACCGGTGACTTATTGATCCTCGATCGACCTATTACATTGTACAAGAACATAAGAGACATGTCCGTAATATACATGTTGATAACTATTACTTACGGACATTCCTTAGTTAAACAAATAATTTGTCTATTTTATATATCTAACTGTAAGACAAAAGACACTTTAAAGAGACGTGTCTCTTTAAAGTGTCTTTACAAAAAATTTAAAAACCTGAAACGCTGATGCTTCAGGTTTTTAAAAATTGAAACACCGTCGTTTCAGGTCTTAAAAAGTTGAACTACTTTTGATTTACCAGACTTTTGTTCTGCCTTACGTTTTTTCTCAAGATATTTCCTAGCAATGGCTTTAAATAAGGTTATTTCAACAGGTTTTTCTGTTAAATTACTTTTAACATACACAATAAGGCCATTTTCCGAACATAACCATCCATGAAGGTAAACATCAAAATCTTTACCATCAATATTTATTTGATGTTTCGTACCGGGTTGATACATCTTGAGAATATTTACACACCTTTTCTCCATGTACACAGATTCTTTCAAAGCATCTATTTCTAGGTTATCCAAAAATATTTGTTCTTTTGTTTCTCTGTGTCTTAATTCAAGGTCGTCTAAAGCCCTAACTGCAGACCTATAATTGAGTTCGAGTCTTTTAACATACTCATCTGTGTAAGTCTCTTTTTTTATTACCAACGTATTTCTTCGTATAATAACACCAATAATTAAACCTGAAACTAATGACAAGAATGCGATACCTGTATATATAAGTATATTCATTAAACACCTCCAAAAATGTAATGAACGTAATATCTAATCCGAATATATCACAATGTTTATATATGTAAATAAAAAGACCTAGTTTACTTATCAAACTAGGTCTTTAAGACATTCTACTTTTACTCAAAAGGAGGCAAATTAAGTTGTTTGAAAACTTCAATCATCTTATGTCCAGATTCCAACCACTCTGATTCATTATTTTCCTCAACCAACTCAAATTCTTTGTACATTTCAATACTATCGAACATCTTTTGTTGTAAGACTTTTTCTTTCATACACTTCTTTTCCTCCTCTATGTCGATATAATCTGAAAGTTCTCTATCCAACTCAGCGCGGCTACATTTTTTATCTGAAAAATAACTTTTATATTGTTTTATAACAGTGCCACCCTCTTTATAACCCTTCAAGTTAGACCCTAAAATAACCACCTTAAATCTACGGTTCTTAATTTTAATCCAAATATTAGCACCTGGTATGATTGATTTTAATCTTTCAAGGTCTTCATACGCTAAAAAAAGCTTATTTTCAATGTCCCACAGATTGTTTCGTAAAGCTTTAATTTTTTGCTCTTTATTTTCAATTATTTTTATCAAAGACTCACTGGTGTTTCCACAACATGGTTGTACGACAACAAGAATCTCCTTATGTGAGGATATAGTAGAATTAGTCATGTAAACTCTCCTGCGTTGTTAAAGTTCTTCGTGTATCTAATTCAAATATACAACATAATTTATAAAAGAAAAAACCCAATCCGTTTACAGATTGGGCATTAAAACATACTATTCTTTAATAAATGGCTCAAAACCAAGCTCTCTCATAACACCCTCTGTCTCAACTTCTGAGCAGATGACATTACGTCCACCCTCAAGCTCTTCTCTGTCCATATCGGCCATTTGTGCTTCTGCAATACCCCTCTCATCCAAGATTTTTTGTTTTTCATTGTGCACACTTTCGACCTCTTTGAACAGCTCGTCTTCAAGCACATGTCTATTTGAAAATGGACTTTTAAATATTTTTACAGGCCCATCACCACAAAGTATACTACCAACATGTATGGCTGAAAATTCTTCACCACATATATCAAACAACGTTGGTATGCCAAGCATATTTTCGAGATTGCTGTCATCATAAAACAGCCTATTCATATTTCCACTATCTTCAAGTTCTTCGACAGTAGATTCATATAATTTTTCAAGCCATATATAATCAAGCTTGAGTTTTTTATATTTTTCAACAAGTTCAAAAACTTCGATTGTAGAAAGATTATCTGATGGTTTTTGAGAATTCATGTGACACCTCCTTAAAGGTTTGTCTGAATTTTTTTAAAATATCTGTACTGTTTATGATTATACAATATATAATTATATCTGTAAAGACAACAGTGAGTGCGAGAAAACCAATTAGAATTAACTGGTTCTTTAATAAATTTAATTAATTACTTAGACAATGGTTACGCCACTTGTAAGTGCTGTATGTAAATAGAAAAGAAGTCCCATTACAACTATTAAGCCAGTTCCGTAAATAATCTGTATAGGGTGTTGTCTTCTCCATTCTATTACTATTGATAATAATAGAATGACAAACACAAATAATGCCATTACACTATAGAATATTTGTAGCCAAAAACTTGGTTCTACACTACTGCGCGCAAGATTACCTACAGACGTAAATCCAGAATCATTGGGCGGTGTTGAAACTATCGCTGGTATGCCATCTCGTGACGTTGATGCAAAATCAGAATAGACCACAACAGCATCAACAGGAGTCTCTGTAGCATTATTTATCTCAACATCATTAATATCAGCAAGAATAGATTCATCAACAGACTCTGTAGCATATTCTTCAGAAACGACAATGGTTTCAAACGTAGCTGGTGCAATGATGGCTTCTTCCTCTTCTGAAGCTATAATTGTTTTTTCCAATGTTATAACATCAGGTGCATTTGCTTCTGCCGCAAGAACAATTGGTGTATTCACCTTAGCGACCGCAACTGGAGGTAATGCTGGAGTACCAAAAAATTGCACAACATAAATTGTTGGAAAACCTTTATATTCTCCCTTGGCTGTACCAATACCTATTTCTGTATAATTCGCATTCATCATATTGGCTCTGTGTGTTGGAGATTCCATCCACGCATCAACTAGCTCAGCAGTGTCGGTAAAATATACAGCAAGGTTCTCTCCTGCATTTATAAAATTATATGAAGTTTGATCAAACCAATACCATGGAGAAATGCCATCTGGACTATAGTGTGCAAAATATTCATTTTTAGCCATATCTTTTGCTTTCAAGTTGGCAGCTTCTGTAAGTTTATCGTTTGTTACAAGAGTACCTAGTGATTCATTCACCCTCTCTTCATTTGTAAGTTCAACAATTACAGCTGGCAAAATAGCGGAAACCAACCAATCTGAGCTTATCCATAAAAGTGCCTGTAAATTTGCAATGACAAATGAAAGTAATATAAGACCGAACATGAAACCCACAGAAATTCGTTGCAAAATGTCTGGTTTATATTCGTTTCCTTTGTGTGGAATAAATAGGTTTTTAATAAACTTTCGCATAGTTTAAAATATTTTTATATTATGCCATTTTATTGATAGTAAGTCAACATCTCTTTTCCACGCACACACATGTAAAGACGTATACAACAATGGTATCTTAATATACATAATAACATTTAATATAAAATTGATAACATAAAATATGAAGTATCTTAAAAACACAGTAATTGCAACAATGTTTGTTGTAGCAATAACAATTGCACCAACTGCAAATGCACAAACAACAAACATTGAAGATATGCTTGTACTTATTCAAAACCTGCTTGAACAAGTACAACTGTTACAAGAACAACTAAATACAATTCGTGGTGATCTTAAAGAAGCTATACGAGAAGGTCTTAAACAAGGCATGACTGACGACGGCATTGCAGAGATTCAAGAATTATTAGCCACAGACCCAACTCTCTATCCAGAAGGACTTGTAACTGGATACTTTGGCCCACTTACAAATCAAGCACTAAAACGATTTCAGGCACGACATGAACTACAAATTACAGGAACAATTGATGATGATACAAGAGAAATGCTTGAAGCATATTTCGAACAAACAATTGGAGATGATATTCCGCTTGGGCTACTTAGAGCTCCAGGAATCGTCAAGAAAGTATCAGTAAGGTATGCTGAGAGTTGCGAAAAACAAGGGAACTCTCCTTTCTGTAAGAAAATTAAAATAAAATACGAAACTGATGATGATGATGATGGAAGTGATGAAGGTGATGGGGTCGACGATGAAAATGATGATGCGGGTGATGTAGGTGATGCGGGTGATGATGAAAATAATGACTCTGATAATGAAGACAGCAAATTTGAAGTAGAAATAGAAATAGAAATTAACGATGATGCTACAACTACAAAAATATCATTTAGGTTTGATGGTGGTGAATATGATGTAAAAATAGAGAGCACTGAGGAAGTTGGTGTGCTTGCTGCAGTTAAAGAAGTTCTTAATCTTAAAGAGGGTGAAAACATAAACGAAGACCTTGAGGCTGAGATTCTAACTCAACTTATAGATGAATTAGATGAAAAATCTGATGATGAAGGTGATGGAGATGATGATATTGCTACTTAAAACATTTTAAGTGTCATATCATATGTAGAAAAACTCACAACCAAAGGTTGCGAGTTTTTCTACTAATAATTAAAATACCTATTATTCATATAGCACTGTCCTTCTCGTTCTTTATTGCACTAAACACTGCCTTATTATATAAACTCTTAGGTCTTTTATATATTCACAATTCTATTTAAGCTAGCGCGTATTTTTATAGAAATAACCTACTTATCTATGAAATCAAAAAATATTTACTGTGTGTTGTGGTAAAATCTTACCATAATCATGAAAAAAATATTTACAAAATTCTTTATATACACATTAGTTATGATGAGCGGACTAGCCTTTGCAACACCATCACAAGCTTACTTCACTACAAATCAACAAGCATTCAGCGTAAATGAACAAAATGCATTTTATACAATAGACTTTCGGTTTGGATTAACAAAATATGATTTATATATGCCAATTATGGCAATGCGAGATCTTGCATGGGGGTCAAATCAAAAAACTCTTGGCTATGAAATTCTTGAAGAAAGTAAGGTGTCAACAACAACAGGTATCGCCAATGGAATAGTACTCAGTAATGCAGAGGTTGTAGATGGTATGTACAAAGTACCAGCTGGAACAGCTATAACATTTACATTATTTGTAGTTTATACAGTTGAAGCATCAGATGAGGAAACTGACTATGCGCTTCATGTACAAGAATTACCTTTCTATATTGGAGACAAAATGAGTAGTCAAAAACTTAATCCTTCAGAACTACAATACTACATCAGCCCAGAAGCCGAAATGAACCCCAACTAACTATACAGGGGTCCGACCCCTGTATAGTTAGTTGGGACCGAGCAGAAAGGTAAGGAGCGAAATTCCTTCCTTTGTTCCTGCTCTTTATTCCTGTCTTTTTGTTTTAAACACTCGAACCAGCTACCCATCCTGTAGTCCAACAAAGTTGAAGACTATATCCTCCAGACGGACGGTTTGTATGTAAAACATCCCCTACCAAGTATAGGTTTGAATGTATTTTTGAAGCCATAGTCTTTGTATCAACTTCATTTAAATCCACACCCCCATCAGAAACAACAGCCCACTCAAAACCCATGGTTCCAATAATGGTAAGGGGCATGGACTTAAGTCTGGCCACAAGTTCTTGTCGTTCTTCTTTTCCCACACTATGCACTTTCATTTCCTGCATATCCTCACCAAGTTGAGCACAGACTGCTTCTGTCATTCCATGAGGCACAAATTCCTTTAATACGTTCTTAAGAGATTTATTTTTATTCTTATCAAAAACAGCCAAAACACGTCGTCTCAAGGTACCAATCTCTGTATCTGGATACATGTCTATGGTTGTTGGTACAGGACCATCTTTGAGTAATTCTTTCACTTCTTTTGAGCTATTTAAAATTAATGGTCCAGATATACCAAAATGTGTAAATAAAATCTTACCTAATTTAGAAAACTTCTTCTTGCCTTCACCAAAAGTTATTTTCATAAAAGAAAGTGTCTTTCCAGAAGCATTTTTTACCCAATCTTCTTCCGCTTGTAGTGGAACAATGTTTGGAGTAGGTGCGTAAGTAGTGTGTCCGAGTGTTTCAAGCCAAGTTACACCTTCACCAGTCGAACCTGTTTCTTGATAAGACTGTCCACCAGACGCAAGTATAAACTTGCCACCTTGAAACTTTCCATGATTTGTTTCAACACCAACAATCTTACCTTCTTCCATAATGAGTGCATCTACACGTACACCTGTTTTCACTGTAACTCCAGATTGAGAAGCATATCTCTTCATAACTTTAGTTACGTCTGGTGCTAGCTGTGACTTTGGAAAAACTCGCTCACGAGCCTCTGTAACAAGAGAAAGTTTATTTGATTCAAAAAATTTAAATGTATCTTTATTACTAAACTGAGAAAATGTTGAGAAGAAAAACTTACCCTCATCACCATATTTTGAAAGAAATGTATGAATGTCTGACTCTGCGTTCGTAATGTTACACCTTCCACCACCAGTTAGTGATAGTTTCTTACCGAGCATCTTATTTTTTTCAATAAGTAGCACACGGCGACCACGCTCTGCAGCGCGTCCAGCGGACATCATTCCGGCCGGCCCTCCTCCTATTACAATCACATCGTAGCTTGACATAGTGACAGATATACTACATTATTCTTTCAAAATAACAAGCTATATATGGAATTTCCAATAAGAATAAACAAATACTTGGCACATAAAGGTTACGCGACCAGACGTGAATCAGACAATCTTATTGAAGCTGGTAAAATACTAATAAACGGAAAAGTCGCAGTTATCGGACAAAAGGTTGAGAAAAGTGACAATGTAGAGGTGCGCTTTAAATCTACTAAGACAAACAAATACCTAGCTTATTATAAACCACGTGGCATCATCACACATTCTCCAGCCGAGGGTGAGACGGATATTTTAATGCGGATTCATAAAGATTATGGAATAAAAGACGTATTCCCTATTGGGAGAGTAGATAAAGACTCGGAAGGACTGATTATATTAACCAACGACGGACGTATTACAGAACGACTTCTAAATCCTAAATCAGAAAATGAAAAAGAATATGAAGTTGTTGTAGACAAACGACTAACATCTTCATTTAAGAATAAAATGGAAGCAGGTGTAAATATTGAAGGATATATAACTAAACCAGCACATATAGAACTAAAAACAGATAAAACATTCCTAATTACAATTACAGAAGGAAAAAAACACCAAATTCGACGAATGTGTATAGCTCTTGGATATCAAGTACAAAAACTTAAGCGTGTACGTATTCTAAATATAAAACTAAACAATATTAAACCTGGTCAATACAGAAAAATAATCGGTCTTAAGCTGAAAGAATTTTTGAACGAACTTCACCTTAAGACATAACTACTTACAAGAATTCTCTCTAATATAATCATCATTCACTTTCTTTATGGTTTTATAAAAATACAGATACGCTACCAAGTTTAGAAGTGCATAAACTGCAAAAAGTGCTTTCATATCAAATTCATATGCTGTTGGATTGAAAATTAATTCAATAGTTGGAGCAATTATAGAAATCTCTACTAAAAGTTTCAAATTTATATGTTTTGTGTCGGCAAAAGCTATAAGTATCTTATATGCTTTTACGAGAACAATCGTGAATGCAATTGTATGAAGCAGAGATAGCTCAAGCTCTATACGGTCTGGAGTTGAAAAAAGTCCAGCTGATGATGTGGCCAGATTCATAAAACCTTCCACGAGACTTATAACACCCGCCACAAGCGAACTTATCATATACACCACAAGCATGAAAGCAACAAAATATACATACACCGAAACTGCTAAATTCATTATGTATGCAACTCCACTTTCTTTATAAGTTACAACGTCGTCACACGTAGCAACTTTATTCTTGGTTCGTTTTTTTGTGGTTTTTTTTACGCTTATTTGTTTTGCCATGTATTTTAAAAAAATTTATTCCATTATAAAATTGTGATAATACAATTAGATAAAATCCGCACCCCATCAATCAATACATGTATATAATTTATATGTATATTTATTGCAGGATTAATTTGATACTATTAAACCATATAAACTCAAAAATATGATTAAACTTTTCAACAAAGTACTATGTGCCATTAAAGGATTTTTGTTTGCAATTAAAACAGAACTCAGTTTTCAAATTGAAATGTTACTTGGTATTGTACTTTTTATATTTGGATATCTTATGTGGCCACTTACACAATTTGAAATATCTCTACTGTTTCTTTCATGGGTTCTTCTTCTTATTACCGAATTGCAAAATACCGCTATTGAGACAGCTCTCAACCGTCTTCATCCAGAAAGACATGAGAACATTGGGAAGAGTAAGGACTTGGCAGCATCATCAGTACTAATAGCACTAATATTTATGGCTTTTGTTATTGGAATGATTTTATACTCACATATACTATAAAGACGATAAAAAACACCGTAGCCAAAGGCTACGGTGTTTTTTATTAGATTTACGCAGGCTGTACGCTTACAGCTGCAAGACCTTTTTCACCTTCTTCAACTTCGTATGTTACGGCGTCACCCTCTTTTAGAGCGTCATACTCTACACCTTCTACAAGTGATCGAGCATGGAAGAAAAGATCCTTGTCACCCTCCTCTGGAGTAATGAACCCGAATCCACGATCAGTTAAACGTGCAATTGTTCCTTTCATGTGTTTTCTTTTATTTATTAATCAAAACGTTCGCACCCCAACCGACTACTTCAGGTCCCTGTTTTGTACAAGAATATAAACATAATTTGGATATAATGTCTAGTAGTTATAAGCGTAAGATAAACATTGTTGTAATAAACATAAATAGGGTGTATATATACATTTATGTTAAATGCCCTAAATACAACAAAAATACTAACTATATTTATAATTGTACTATTCTATACCAATGTTGTTTTTGCAATAGAATTAAACCCATCAGACCCTAATTTTAGGTTCAATAACACAAACTGGTTTACTACACCACACCCAGCTGTGTTAACTTTTTCAGTCGAAAGTGATGGAAGTGCCAATGGCACTACAACCTCAAACATACCATTTAGTTTAAAAAACATTCCAAATACTGTAGGGTTACGTATACAAAAATTCATAATACAAGACCACTTTCACTACATAATTGCAGGTAACATTGTTTACACGCTCCCTGAAATCTCAGCCAATCTTGCATCTGCCTATGGCGTCCAAAAATAAAACCACATACACACCCTTGTGTATGTGGTCTCGCAATTAATTATGATGGAATACGTTATAGTACGTAACGCATCATAAATTGCGGTATAACATTCAAACATATCCTTGTATTTGGATGTTATATACTTTTTTCACAGTACATTTTTTTCACGATATTTTGGGATTCTGTGTAGTATCCTAGATAACATCCACCCGGCCAACACATCATCTGAGACATCAAATGCAAGTTGCAAGAGTTTTGTGTCATTATCTTTGGTTTCTTGCCTGTATTTCCGAAATTCCCAATTACTCATGGAAGAACCATTTTTCCGTACATGTCTAGCAAACATAACCCAAAGATATTCTTTAGCAGACACTGACCTCGTACTACACTCATATTCTTCAAGTAAACTGTCGATATCTTTACCACGAAAGCACGATTGTTCCCCTTGCTGAACCATAGCATTTCGACGCAAAGCACCTATTCTACTGTTCATATCTATTTTCTCCTTTTAATCTATTGTAATGGTGATATTAAAGAATTTCTGCCTAAAATAATGCCTTATATATTAATAATTGTCAATGATTATTGAATACAATACGAACACCAAAAAACTCCCATTTAAGGAGTTTTTACCATTACACCAAGCGTAGTGAGCAAAACAAAAATGCGTTAACATTTTCATTTACAAACTAGCGCAGGTAGTAAGAAATCAAAGATTTCTTACATCATTTTCTGTGCGTCTTCCTTTGAAAGGAATTTAAACATTCCTGTTCCACAAACTGAACATTTGCCCTTTGCAGAATAACGATTATTTTTCTCTGTTACCTGAACATCTGACATAACCTGCATTTGGTGTTCCTTCCCCTTCTGCCGGCACTTCATGCAAAGTCCTTTTAAGTCACTCATATATAAATTCTTAACAACTATTAAACCTTAATTACAATGCTACCACATAAGAACAGCCATATATGGGAAAAGTGGAAAAGTCGTAAATTGTCAAATTAGACTTAATAAGGGATTTTACACTCATAAAAACAGTGTGCATCTCTATTTAATGTATATATTCTCTCTCTACCATTATCCACGGACTTAACAGCATCTACAGTCTTTAAAATATTTAAATGATGTGTGACAGTCGGCTGTTGTAAAGACAGCTCTTTTGTAAGCGCTCCCACAGTAATTCCGTCCTTAGATTTGCCCAACAAACACACGAGCTTATACCTACTCTTAACACCCACGACCTTAAAACAATCCGGACAAAGGTCATCTTCAATTAAACTTTTTTTAACCCAAGACGGGCGTTTATACGATTTTTCTTCTGGACTTTTTATATTATTTGTATTGCTTTTCATTGTCCACAGTTATCTTAGTACTCATAGATGGTTATCTATATATAATGAACATATAGATTATTACCAATATTATCATAACAGCCGTTCTCCACAAACGGCAGTGTCAACGTCACTATGAATCAAAAAATAAAGAGCAATACCTCCGATACAACACCACAACTTATCATTAAAAGAGACGGCACTCCAAAAGAATTCCAGATAGAAAAAATAGAACGCGCCATCGAAAAAGCACTTAGAGTAACTGGGGAAATTAAAGCAGATGCACCAAGTAAAATCTCTAAGCGGGTTCTTGAAATACTTAACAAAGAGTCAAAACGAGAAGGAAAAGGTACACCTACTGTAGAGGGTGTACAAGATTTAGTCGAAAAGGAGTTGATGCGCGAAGGCTATTTAAATACAGCAAAAGCCTATATTTTGTATCGCAACCAACACGCACATATAAGAAGAATGATTAGCACCGAAAGCATTGACCTTGTCGATCAGTACTTATGTAAAGCAGATTGGCAAGTGAAGGAGAACAGCAATATGGCCTTCTCTCTTCAAGGTCTAAATAACTACATAGCTTCAGAAATAAGTAAAACATATTGGTTAGATAAAATTTATACACCAGAAATACGTGATGCTCATGTTTCTGGAGATTTCCACGTACACGACTTAAATTTACTTTCTGTATATTGTGTAGGGTGGGACCTTTACGACCTTCTGTCGCGTGGTTTTGGAGGTGTAAGTGGCAAACTACACAGCGCTCCACCAAAACACTTCAGGAGTGCTTTAGGTCAAATTGTGAACTTCTTCTACACACTACAAGGCGAAGCTGCAGGTGCACAAGCATTTTCAAATTTCGATACATTACTTGCGCCGTTTGTTTGGTACGACCACCTTTCTCACGAGGAAGTTAAACAAGCCCTACAAGAATTTGTGTTTAATGTTAATGTTCCGACACGAGTTGGTTTTCAAACACCATTCACAAACATAACAATGGACCTAACTGTTCCAGAACACTACAAAAACATGAAAGCTATACGCGGTGGTGAAAAAACACACGAAACGTACGGTGATTTTCAGCGTGAAATGGATATTATAAACAAAGCGTTTCTTGAAGTAATGGTAGAAGGAGATGCATCTAGTCGAGTCTTCACATTTCCTATTCCTACATACAATATTACAGAAGATTTCGATTGGGACAATCCACGTGTAAAAATGCTTTGGGAAGCATCTGCAAAATATGGAATTCCATATTTTTCAAATTTTGTAAATTCTGACATGAGTCCAGACGATGCTCGTTCAATGTGTTGCAGGCTTAGAATTGACAACAGAGAACTCAAAAAACGTGGGGGTGGTCTGTTTGGAGCAAACCCACTTACGGGCTCTATTGGTGTTGTAACGATAAATCTGCCTAGAATTGGATACACAACAAAAAATAAAGAAGAATTTTTTGAAAGATTATCTGACTTAATGGACACAGCTAAAACGAGTTTGGAAATAAAACGAAAAATACTCGAATCAATGACCGATAAAAATCTATACCCTTATACAAAACACTATTTATCACTTGTTAAAGAAACATATGGATGTTTCTGGCAAAATCACTTCTCTACCATAGGACTTGTTGGAATGAATGAAGCAATTGAAAACCTAATGGATGTAAATATAGGTAGTGATAAAGGTAAAGAATTTGCTGAAGGGGTTCTTGAATTTATGCGAAACAGATTAGCTGATTATCAAGAAGAGACTGGGAACAATTACAACCTTGAAGCCACACCAGCAGAAGGAACATCATACAGACTTGCGCTTCTTGACCAAAAGAAATTTAAAGATATAAAATTTGCAAACGGTTCCGGCAAAAAAATAGAGGCTCCATTCTATACAAATTCTACTCACCTTCCTGTTATGTACAGCAATGATGTTTTTGAGATATTAGATCTCCAAGATAATCTCCAGACAAAATACACAGGAGGAACCGTAATACACTTTTTCCTTGGTGAAAGAATAGAAGACCCACGTTCTGTAAAAGAGCTTGTAAAGAAAATCTGCAATACATACAAACTTCCATACTTTACAATTTCACCAACATTCAGCATATGCACAAACCATGGGTATATTGCAGGAGAAGCGTTTAAATGTCCTACATGCAAAAAACCATGTGAGGTTTATACGCGTATTGTTGGATACTTGCGACCCGTTGAGCAATGGAATGATGGAAAAAGTGCTGAATACACACTTCGAGAAACAGTACCAGCAGAAAAGGTGTGCATAGATGCCAAAATAAAAACTACTTAATTTATGAAAATCGGTGGCCTACAACAATGCTCTTTAATCGACTACCCTGGGAAAATTGTGGCTATCGTATTTACTGTTGGATGCAATTTCAGATGTCCATATTGTCACAATCCAGAACTTGTAAACGAGACTTGTGACGAAATTGATACAGAAAAAATATTCGCCTTTCTTAAAACTAGAATTGGACGACTCGATGGAGTTACAATAACAGGCGGAGAGCCCACCATGCACGAAGACCTTAAGTTTTTTATCAAAAAAATCAAGAAAATGGGATTTCTGGTGAAATTGGACACAAATGGAACAAACCCTAACATTGTTAAAGAACTTATTGAAGAAAAGCTTATTGATTATGTTGCAATGGACATAAAAGGACCTCTAAATGAATACAGTAAGATAGTCGACCGTCCTGTAGATATATATAAAATAAAAGAAAGTATCATTCTACTCAAAAAAAATTTGGTATCATATGAATTTAGGACAACTGTTGTAAAAGCGCTTCTGTCTCCAGAAGATATTGAGCAAATCGGTAAAGACATAAGCGGAGCAAAAACATATTATTTTCAGAAATTTGTACCAACAAAAATACTAAATCCGGCTTTTATTAAAAAAACAACCTATTCTGATAATGAATTTAAAGAACTTAAAACAATCATGGAAAAATATGTAACTAACTGCTATATACGATGAAAAAAAAACATAAAATAATATATTTGGACCATGCAGCCGCAACACCTATTAATAAATATGTTGCAGAAGAAATGTGGCGTGTTTCAAATGAATTTTATGGTAATCCATCGTCTATACACACAGAAGGAAGACGTTCTGCGAAAATTATTGAAGATGCACGAAACAGTATCGCAAAAAATCTTAGTGCCAATAAAAATGAAATAATATTCACAGGGTCTGGGACAGAAGCAAATAACCTAGCATTATTAGGTGTAGCTCAGGCGTACATGGATGTAGGCAAACACATAATTGTTTCTTGTATCGAACATCCATCCATATTGTCTATAGCCAAAACACTTGAAGAAAAAGGTTTTGAAATTACATATCTACCTGTTGATAAAAACGGGTTAATTGATGTAGACGAATGTATTAAAGCTGTGAGATCAGACACTATTTTAATCTCAATAATGTATTCCAATAATGAAATAGGTACCATAGAGCCGATAGCAGAACTAGCAGAAAGGCTAAAAAATCTCGACTCATCAGCGCTGTTGCATACTGATGCATGCCAAGCGGTTGGAGCATTACTTGTCCAAGTGGATACATTGGGAGTAGATCTTATGACCATAAATGGTGGCAAAATATATGGACCAAAAGGCATCGGACTTTTGTATGTAAAAAATAGTGTCAAACTAAAATCAACAATTGTCGGTGGACATCAGGAGTATGGAAAACGAGCTGGTACCGAAAACACAGCATCAATACACGGGCTATCTATAGCGCTAGAACTATCATGCAAAAAACGAAAAGAAGAATCCAACAGACTATCAATATTGCGCGATTACTTTTTTAAAGAAATTCAAAACAAAATCCCTGAAGTAAAAATAAATGGACACAAAACAAACAGATTGCCGAATAACATAAATATAAGCATTCCGTATATAGAGGGTGAATCTATGTTACTCATGCTCGACCAATACAGAATATGTTCTGCAACTGGCTCAGCTTGTGCTAGCAATGACCTTTCCCCTTCTCATGTATTACTGGCTATTGGTGTGGCAAAAGAATATATTCACGGAAGTCTTCGGTTTTCTCTTGGAGAAAGTACAACCAAAGAAGATATAGACTATACAGTCACAGCAATAAATAATTCAATGGAAGCATTGGAAAAAATAACCATACCAACAGTTCAAAGAAATTTTGTATGAAAAAAACATCATCACCAGACATAAAATCATATAATACAAACACATCATGGGTATACACCGATATTGTTAAAGAACATTTTCTAAAACCAAGAAATTTACTAATAGATGAGGAAGGTTACGAGGCAGACGGCATAGGCATAGTCGGAAGCCCAGCATGTGGTGACATGATGGTTGTATGGATAAAAATAGATGAAAAGACACAACGTATAACTGAGTGTAAATGGCGGACTTTTGGATGTGCATCTGCAATAGCTTCAACTTCCATGATGTCTGTAATGGTTACAGAGAATGGTGGAATGAACATTAAACAAGGTAAACGATTAAGTCCTGAGGCAATACTTGAAAGATTGGGTGGACTTCCAGACCGTAAATACCACTGTTCTGTACTCGGGCATCAGGCACTTCGAGAAGCTATAGAAGACTATGAAAATAGTATAAAATAGTGCTACATGCTTACAGAAAAAACATACGTATGGAACATAGTCTCAAAAATTCAAGAAACACATAATACTTGGACATTCTTCCTAAAGTCCACCGACGAAAAACCTGATTTTGTAGCTGGACAGTATCTTACAGTCAAAATTCCTGACCATACACCACTAGAGGGTAAAGCGTATAGCATATCATCGGCACCACACCATGACCATGTATCTATTACAGTAAAAGATATTGGTGAGTATTCTAAAAAAATACTAAATTATAATGAGGGTGATATGCTTGCAACTTCTGCACCATATGGATTTTTCTATCCAGAATCAGACGATACTGATGACTTGGTTTTTCTTGTTGGTGGCATAGGTATTACGCCTTGTATAAGCATCATTGAAAATTTAATACACAAAAAAAGTGGACGAGGAATCCACCTACACTACTCAAACCAAACAACTGCAGACATATTGTTCCTAAATAGAATTATTGAGTTTGAAAAACAAAACAACACACTGTCTGTAAATTTATATATAACAAGAGAAACAAATAATGACCATTCATTTATATATAACAGAATGGATATCAAAAAAATCGTATCGTCAATACAAAAAAATCCTGAATTTTTCCTATGTGGTTCTATGCAATTTACAAAAGAAATTTGGAAAGAATTGAATAAAGCAAAAATTCTTCAAGAAAAAATCTATACCGAAGGTTTTTTCTAAATTTAATAAAATTATTAATTAAGTAGGTGTTTTTAAATCCCAAACATGCTTCGCATGTTTGGGATTTTTTCAAAAAATTATCACCAATATATTGGTGCGCTGAATGGTTCGTCAACAACCTCGCCAAACAGATGTAACCTGTACCGTGGCTCATGGTACACATCAGATTTAACGACATGCCCAATTCTCATTGGACACCGATTCCTTTGTTCATGGTGCCTGCATTCACCTGAAATGGCACACTCATCACAAAAGTCTCTATTGTTGTTTTCATCTGGCATTTTATATTCCTCCTTCAATTTGAAAAATAACTATCATGAACTACCGTTTCACTTTATACATCCATCTGTATAAAATGTAAATACTGGATATAAACAAAATATAATGTATATAATAAATCTAAATTATAAAACTTGGCACTACCGCATACTAATATGCAACAAAAACTAATTTATTTCATAAATTAGTTTTTGTTGCATATTAAATATCAGTAAATACCGTAACGCTCTTCATTTCATTTAAAATTTGAGATGGCATCTCAAATATATTCTTATCTTTTGCTTCAATTGATTTAATAAGTGACTGCTTAGCTTCTCCAGTTGCATACACTATAGCTTCATCAACTTTTTCTCTTAAAAATTTATATGTAGTTGTAATTCTCTTTGTATATTCATTTACATCTTTTGGCACTTCGTATGACAAAACATAAGTACTTTCAAAATCTTCATATATATTTGGCATAATTCCAGCAGTATGACCGTCGCCACCAATACCCATAGTTACAATTATCTTCCCTTTTTTATTTACATTCATCCAATCACATAATTTACGCTCAAAATTATTTCCGACATCAGAACAAGATTCACCTTCTTTTATGCTTATATCAATCACTTTTACACCAAGCTCAATGGCTTTTTTAAAAAAATCTGTCTCACTCAATTGAATAAAATTATTTATCAAAGGATTAGTTTCGCACCTTTCATCCACTAGCCCTAGAGTTATCCTAGGGCTGAGTACAGACATATCGACGTGCGGAAGAATTTCAAAAGCAGAACCACCAGACAACAAAAGCAAAACTGGAAGCTCTTTATTTTTCTCAAGAAACCTAGTCAAAGCAACACCAGCATCAACACTGGGTGTACTAGAACGAAAAATATCCATATTATTTTTTCGCAACAGTCTTATGTCCGCCAAACTGATTACGCATTGCAGAAACTAATTTTCCAATATACGACTCCTCTTCTCTTGTAATTTTACGTTGCTGTAAAGCCGCTTCCAGTACTTTTACATTACCTATAGACACTATATGTCCCATCTCTTCTTCTGTTTCCCCCTTAGGTACAACACCAGCTATTTCTTCTATCTGACCTTCCTCGTATGCAACGCGGAGCCAAGTTATCAATTTGCTAGTAATAATACTTTCATTCTCATATGGTTTAAACACTTCTTTCAAATCAATATCAAAATTTTCTTCGTGTTCATGAAGTACATTAATCCCTTCAGCAATCGCACCCATCATTCCATACTCAATACCGTTATGTATCATCTTCACAAAATGTCCAGCTCCTTCTTTTCCTACTAGTGCATATCCATTGGGTGCAGCCAAAGCTTTAAAAATGTGTTCGTGTTCATCAAATACATCTTTCTTGCCACCAACCATTATGGAAGCACCGTTTCTAGCGCCATTCATACCTCCTGAAATTCCACAATCTAAAAAGTTAATCTCCTCCTCATCCAAAATTCTGTGACGTTGTAATGAATCTTGATAAAAACTATTTCCACCATCAATTATAGTATTGCCAGAATTGAGAATTGGAGCAAGTTCATCAATAACAAAACCAACAAATTTACTCGGAACCATAATCCACACACATTTTGGTTCTGAAAGAGTTGAAACCATATCTTCAAGTTCCATAACCTCAACACCAACTTTGGTTGCCTTAGCACGCATCTCTTCACTTGGATCTACACCAACAACACGATACCCCTTTTCAACAAGGTGTTCTGCCATATTAAGACCCATTCGTCCAAGTCCTATAAATCCAATTTCTTTTTTCATATATTCTAATTAATTTCTGACCCACTACTGCCTGACCGATATCTGTGTAAAGGTAATTCATTAAACGCATTCAAAACGGGACTAATAAATTTCCATGCAGCGATAACCTCATCCCCACTGACAAAACGTGTTAAATCACCACTAATACAATCATACAACACACGCTCGTATGCTTCTGGAGAATGAGTATCAACAGTGTCTGTATGAACTAATTCTAACTCTCGTTCTTCCAAAATAAAATCAAACCCAGGCCTCTTTACCCACATAGACAACTTTATCTGTTGTTCTGGAGAAAACGTAATTGTAAGTACATTCTTATGTGAATGAATTTCATCTTTAATATCACAATTACACTTGTCGTTTGATTTGAAAGTCACAATAGCTTCTGCAGTATCTCTATCTAGCGCCTTACCGGCCTCCATAATAAACACAACACCCTTCCACATATCTGTATCAATTTCTGTGTTTAATCTAAAATACGTCTCTGTCTCTGACTCAGAATTAACGCCGTCTGTTTCTGTAAAACCTTCATATTGACCACGTACAATACTTTTTGACATATCTGAAACTAAAGACTGGAGTATTAAGGCACGTTCATTGCGTACTGATGTAACGTCCTTAATGTCTACACACTTCATAGTAAGGAGTGCAAGTATCTGCAACATATGATTTTGACCTACATCACGCAATGCACCAACTCCATCATAAAATGACCCTCGTGTAGCCACATCTTTTTTTTCAGACAAAAGTATTGAAATTGATTCGATATGTTCATTATTCCAAGAATTAGATAAAATACTATTTGCAAACCGCAATGAAATTATATTTTCAATAGCATCTTTAGCAAGATAATGGTCAATACGATAGATCTGTTCTTCTTTAAACAGCTCGCAAAGCTGTTTTTCAAGTGCTTTTGCAGTTTTCAAATCACTACCAAAAGGTTTCTCTACCAAGAGACGAGACCATGACCCAACATTGTCACAAAGAGCCATAATATTACTATCTGAGAGTTTAGAAAATATATCACCATAAAACTGAGGTGGCACAGCTAAATAAAACAATTTGTTTGTACATTGTTTTATATTGTCATCAAATTCTTGCAATGCTTTGCCTATTTTTTCATATGAATCTACATCTGTAAAATTTCCTGAAACATATACAAAATGCTTACAGAATTCATTAACTTTTTTTGTGCTATGGCCATGGCCTTTTCTTTCAATACTTTCATAAACAAAATTCTGATACTCTTCATCTGACCAATCTTTTCTAGACAAACCTATAACTACAAACTTATCTGGCAAGATATCGTTCACATACAAATCAAAAAGTGCTGGAAGTAATTTTGTCTCTGCAAGATTACCTGTGCCACCAAAAATAACAAAGGAAGTAGGGTTGTTGTATTTAGTAAGTTTTATCATTATGTTATGTCTATTATAATCCAATCTTATACAGATACTTCATTGTTCTTTTCACAGGCAAAGAAAGTTTAGTCTTAAAGTATTCAGAAACTAGTTTCTTATTAATCCTACTTGCAGTTGGATAGGGGTATGTCTTATTAAAGATATCTTTAACCGAAAGTCCACTAGAAACAGCCAAAATGAGTTCTTGTATCAATTCTCCTGCATTTGGTGCAATCATAGTACCACCTAATATTTTATTTGATTTTGTATCCATAAACATTTTTGTATATCCATATCTAGAGTCATCAGTAATCGCACGGTCATCATCCTTAAAAGACATCTTAAACAATTTATATGATATACCTCTGTCATTAAGCTCAGCTTCATTTAATCCATACGTAGCCAATTCTGGCGTAGTGTACGTTACCCAAGAAATTGTATCAGTGGATAATTTTTTCTTGAAAAAAGGGGTGAAGAAATTTTTAATAATTACACCAGCATGAATTTCAGCAGCGTGCGTAAACTGATGTTGCCCAACAACATCACCACATAGAAATACGTCTTTATTGGTGGTTTGCAAATATTCATCAACCATTATTTTTCCATTTTCTATCTCTATACCAGCTTTTTGAAGTTCGAGCGATTCTATATTAAGAATTCTTCCTATAGACACTAATACAGCGTCAAATTTATGTGTCGAATTTTCTCCAGTAATATTATCTTTAACAACCAATTCATTCTTACTAGAAAAACTCTCTGTATCTTTATTAAACAAAAAATTAATACCATCTTTCTTCAAACGTTCAAATAATACTTCCGTCACATCATTGTCTTCTCGTGGAAGTATTTTATCTCCATTTGTAAGTATCGTAACCTTAGATCCAAGATGTCTAAATGCCTGTCCAAGCTCAATACCAATTGGTCCAGCGCCAATCACCAATAGATGTCTAGGCAACTTTGTCATCGAGAATATATTTTCATTTGTATACATCTTTCCTGCTTTTTTAACATCATCAATTCCAGAAATATTCAACTCTCTGGGACGAGAACCTGTTGCAACAACAATCTTTTTCCCTTTATATTTAACACCAGCAACTTCAATTTCGTTCTTAGACACGAAATTAGCTTCACCAAGAGCAACTGTAAGGCCCATGTCTCTGAAATATTCTGCATTCTCATGAACTCTAATAGTGTCTTGTGCCCTGTTTACATACTCCATTACCTTTTTAAAATCTACTTTACCGTCGTGGCCAATACCAAACATTTCAGCATTTTGCGAACTTTTAATAGTACGTGCAACATGTATAAGCGCCTTTGATGGTACACACCCAGTATTTAAGCAATCACCACCTATATTCTCATCACTCTTATCTATAAGAAGCACGTTAAGTCCAACTGTATTCATAAATACAGCCACGTTAAGTCCACCAGAACCAGCACCAATTACAATTATGTCGTACATTTTTTAAAATATTTTCTATTAACTATTTTTTAACCAATCTACAATCTTTCCAAGACATACATATCATCATAATAATTGATTTTTTTATAACATGTAAAGTGTATCATACATTTATTTTTAACAATTTATTGATTAATACTACCGCAATGCATACTACATACCCTTAAGAAGTTTGTATATTTCTTCTTTTTTTGCTTCAGCCAACTTCTTGGTATGTGCCTCAACTACAAATTTTAAAGCATCCTCTGTCACACTTTTCTTTACCACAAACCAATAGTCTTTAAACGTTACGGTCACTCCATCAAACTGTAAGGTACGTAATGGTTTTTTCTTTTTAAAGATTTTCTCAATCTCTATTAATGCTTTTTTCTTATCATTTACTTTCACTAATATTTCTTCTGTCTGATAATATATCTGAAACTCTTTAAGCATGTCTCCAAAGCTCTTTCCTTCTTTCATGGCGTCTGAATATGCATCCAACAAATAAAGAAGTGCTAGTATTCCTGAATCAGCGTGAAAATTACCTTGAAAATAAAAATGTGCGGAGTGCTCACATCCAAATCTTACATTGTATTTAAGCATTTTTTCTTTTATAAAAGCATGTCCAACACGAGCCCTTATTGCCTTACCGCCATATTTTTTAATCGTTTGTTCGTATATCTTGCTAGTAAAAACGGTATACACAAAAGACTGTTTTGGTTTAAGTGTCAAAAAATGCTTCGTAATAAGTGCGCCAATCACGGCGCTGTTTATATACCTACCTTTTTCGTCAAAAAATGCAACACGGTCTACATCACCATCAAAAGCAACACCAAAATCATATTTTCCAGTCTTAAGTTCTGCTATGATAGCTTTCTGATTTTTTTTAAGTGTTGGATTAGAACCTCGATTTGGAAACGTACCGTCCAGTTTAAAAAACAGTTTCTTGGTTTTCAGTGGCAATTCTTTACACAAAAGAGAATCTAATTCGGTGGCCATACCATTACCAGCATCAGCCACAAGACGTATTTTCCTAGATGGATTTACATTTACTTTAGAAAGTACATATTTTTTGTATGTTCTTAGAATATGCTTCTTTGTTACTTTCCCTTTCTTTTTTGCATTTTTAAATTTATTTTTCTGTATTAATTTCTGTATTTCTTTAAGGCCTGACGCATTTGTTAGTGGCACAGCACCATTTTTAACAAGTTTCATCCCATTATATTCTTTTGGATTATGTGAAGCTGTTATTACGACACCAAACATATCATATGTACCTGAAGCAAAATAAATTAGTGGCGTGCTAACTACACCCAAATCCACTACGTTCGCTCCAGATTCAATAGCGCCAGCTATAAATGCATTTCTAAGTGCAGGAGACGACAAACGCATATCGCGTCCAACTAAAACTTTCTTTAGTTTAAACAATTCAACAAATGCTCGTGCCGTTCTATACGCAACAACCTCATTTATCTCCGAAGGATATATCCCGCGTATATCTGCATCTTTAAAAGCCTTCTTGTATTCAACCGGCAAATCACTGTGCATATAAAAAAATTATTTAGTCTTGATACCATATCCAACCAATCTTCGTGCAATAACACATTTCAGAATTTTGAACGAGAAACTAATCGGAGTGCAAGCCATAACTAGTTATGGTGAGTACGAGATGAAGTTTTGTAGTCAAAATTATGGTATGTGTGTACAGTTATTGGTTGGATATGGTATTAGTATACCAAACTAAATTTCCCCCATAGGGTTATCCTAGGAAGAATCAGTTCTGACACCAGAAAAACCCTGCACCCTCCCGAGGACCGTCCTATGGAAAATTAGTTTTTGGTATATCACCTCTATATAGTGGGGGTTGACAAATATTTTATATAATGTACTATATTCAAGTTGTGCTGATAAGTTGCACGACTAGTTCATTATTTATACGCAAGGAGAAAAATGTATGCACCATGCCCGCCTGTAAAACATTTAACATTGAATAACGACTGATTCTGGCCCGGCACCGACCAACCAACAACAACTTGGTTGGCAAATGCCAAAACGTGCCTGAAACGCAATAAGGAGGTCAAATGTTCACACATTTTCGAAGATAATTCTTCGCAATTGGGCAGATTAATTTAGATAGGGTGTCTGTGCCAATAATATAGCCCAGCTCTACCAAGAGGAGGAACCAATCTTTGGTCCTCCTCTTTTTTATACTTAAGCTAAAAATAATTCAAGTAAGAAATACAAAACCAAGCATATTGTTATGTGTCTATTTTTATAAAAACACAAGCAATTTGCCATACACATAAATATTGTTACCACCTAAGTTGTTTCTTTCAACTGCCAACCAATAAGGTGAAAGAATGGCGACCAAGAAAAAAGTCACTCCGGAACTTCCGGGAAATGTTGTGTATTACAACAGATGTACCGCTTTCGAGAGCAAGAAAATCAGCAGTCTCTTCGAATGCATTCCGCACGAAGAGCTGACAAAGCTGAAGAGAGGCGAGACAATCTGGCTTGACGCCGAGCAACCAATAGGCAAGGTACGGCTATAATCGAGCTGAAGTCGTCTCGGTCGAAGACCACGATAATCGCATAGGAATCGTGTTCAAAGATCCATACACCTAGGGCCGCACCATCGTTGAAAAAAGGGTGCTTGGCACAAGGTGCATCGATGCACTGACCAAGCGAAGTTTGTCGAACTCATCAAGACGTCGCCACTCGCAATAGAGACCGGCACCGTCAGAAGTATCTCCGATGAGTCTCGAAAGTACCTGAAAAGCATTGGCGCAATCATTGTGGCGGCGTAGCGAGAGTACCCGGAAACCAAGACCAACCAATACGAGACCCTGTGATAGCATCAAGGGGTCTCATTTTGAAAAATGGGGTTAACCACCATTTTTTCAAATCTCCCCACTCCCCAATCATAAATAGATAAATAGTGGCTGACCCCATTTATCATTTATCTTTTCTATTTACCCGTTTTCATTTATTCCTACGTAGCAAATGAAAACGGTCCAAAAAGACCGTTTTCATCGTTATTCTATGTAAGACTTGTAATTGTTTATTCTTTTTGTAGCCTTCTCCAACCCCAAACTACTCCGCCAATTATCACTAATACCAATATTAAATATTTCCATGGTATCTGCGAATCTGTATTAGCATCGGAAACAGCTGCTGATTGATCACTTAAAGGTGTTACCTCTTCCGTAATCGTAGCTTCTGTTGTAGTAGCGATTGTTGTAGTAGCAGTTGTTGTAGTAGCCCCATCACCTTCTATCACCTCTGTAACAGGTTCTGTCACAACAGGTGGTTGTACTGACGCTGGTACTGGTACTGGTGCCGGTACTGGTGTAATTGGCACTACTAGTACAGGAGTTGTAACTGTGTAATTTGCCCCTATTGAGCCAGTATTCTTGTCAGTATTTGTTGAGTCAAGCAATTTTGAATCTCCTGTTACTTCAATCTGTGCTTGCCCGTCTGTCTTTGCCTTAAAGATAATAGTTGCAACTTTTGTTGATGCTATTATACCTGGATTAAACGCAATATTATCAACAATTTCTCCGGTCAGGTTGTCAGTATTAGTACCCAGATGAACTAAAATACTTCCTCCACTAACTGGAGTGTACGAAATCACCTCAAGTGTATTTGCTGGAAATGTTAATGAGAGTTTCGATGCACTAATGGTCTCACCCGATGCTGGATTCACATACACTGAAGTACTAAAAGTGGAACCAGTATCATAATTACCAAATGATGGAACAAACGTGATGCTTGCAGCACCTACACTTGCTGGAAGCAGTACAGCAATTATTAGAAGTATAGACTGAATTTTTTTCATGTTTTATTTCTTAGTAATTTATTTGTAATTAACCTGTCCACTGTGTGGTAAGGATGTTAAGGTCAAAGATGTCCACTACATTATCTCCATTAGCATCTCCAGTAGAACTTGTTGCTGATGTACTTCCCCAGTTTGCAGAAAGTATATTCAGATCAAAGATGTCCACATTTCCATCGTTGTTAAAGTCGGCATCATCAGGAGACGAACCCCCTCCACCGCCACCACCTCCTCCACCTCCTCCTCCACCAGAGCCGGAAGAAATAGAGTAAACGAATTCAGCTACACCTGAAACTGCGTTAGCAGGATAACAAGATAGCGCTTTAATCGTCAGTGATGATGATACAGATATAGCACTTGTATAAGCTGTACCGCTAGAACAGGTCGGAGTTGAACCATTTGTGGTGTACTGAATAAACTGAGTTCCTGCCCCACCAGTTAAAACCACATTCTGTGTACTACTGTAAGAGCCGGCTACAGGGTTAGCGGTAGGTTCAACAATTACCATGCCATTTATACCTGTCTCCACACCTGTTGTTATTGTTCCCGTTTTTTCAGAAGCAAGTACTGGAATAGTAAAAGCAAGAAACATGAATGTAATTAGGATATATTTTTTCATAATAATTCTTGTAATTATATTATTGTGCTCTTACTCCATAACTAGTTGAGTATGATCCACCAGCTGTTCCTGTTGGCACTTTCATTTCAACATAAACGGTTACTTGTCGACCACCTGTGCTTGCGCTGTTGTCTATAGCAGACACATCAATATCTGTTGCTGGATATGTTCCATTGGCTATAATCGTTGTCCATGTCGCATTGTCAACCGAGTATCGCATGTTGTTTGCAGTATCAAGAACATTTGTACCACTTACCCACTGATTGAATTTCATTGCAAGATCAGTTTCAGTCAAATCATTAAGTGTTACATTAAACTGCCATTTCCATCCATTTGCGTATGTGTCGTCGGCTGTTGCATAACTCTTTATCGCCTGAATACTGACTAATACTCCTGTATTTGCGTTAGATGTTACGAAAGAAAGTGGTACTGAGTAGATTGTTTGACCATTCTTTTCAAACCTAACTTGGTAGTAGTAGGTTGTGTTAGGTGTTAGACCACTTAACGCTTGTGAACCGCTCACTCCTACTATAGTAAGAGAAGTCCATGAACCTGTGTATGGTGATGTTCCAATTCGGTAATCACCATTATCTGCTGTCGCATCTGTTGACCAATCTAGAGATGCTGTTACGTCTGCCACTGAAGATACTGAAAGCCCTGTTAGGTTTACTGAACCTGTTGAGTCTTCTGTAATTGTTACTGAACCAAGAGTATCAGTATTGGCACTAGCATCTGTTGCATTTGCGGTGAATGTTGTTGCTACACCTTGTGGTAGCGGTACAGTAGCACTCCATGATGTACCTCCTGCAGTCACAATAGCTGTTCCAACATCTGATGATCCGTTGTTTATAGTAATTGAAACATTATCACTGTCTGCAGTTAGAGTTCCTTCAATTGAATAGAAGTCCATATTTACCGTAGTTGGAAGTGTTGTTACAGTTCCGGCTGGTGGTGTTGAATCAACACCTAGAGATGAGTCTTCTGTAATTGTTACAGGCGAGTCTATTATAGTTGCTGTATTATTACTTGCATCTGTAGCAGTAATTGCAAAGGTAGTAGCAACATCTTGTGGAAGTGTCACTGTAACACTCCAAGCTGTTCCACCAGCTGTAACAATTGTACTTGCCACATCAGCACTACCGTCATTCACAGTAATTGTAACTGCGTCGGTATCTGCAACTAGTGTACCTGAAATAACATATGAGTCAGCGTTAACTGTCGCGTCTGCAGTAGTTACTGTTCCTACTGGAGCTGTTAGATCTGCCCCCGCCGTTGGGTCTTCTGTAATAATTACAGAACCACCTGTTGAGGAATTACCACTTTCATCCGTTGCGCGCGCTGTGAATGTTGTTGCTACTCCCTGTGTAAGTGATACAACCACTGACCATAGTGTATTTCCTGCAGGCACAACCACAGTTCCCATAACTGTTGTTCCATCCATTACCTCTACTGTCACATTGTCAGAGTCAGCTGTTATTGAACCTGAGATTGTGTAGTAATCGGAATTCACTGTTGCGTTTGTTGTTGAAATTGTAAGTCCTGTTGGTGACGTTATGTCGGCTGTACTTGCTTCAACAATAGTAAGAATGCCACTTTGTACAGAGTTAAAACTTATATCAAACGCTTCTGCATAGTATTTAGTTGTTTGATCTTGCGGAAGAGTAACTGTTGCTTCCCAATGTCCCTCAGTTGGACCAAATGCGCCAAGACCAATTTCCACATCATTAGTTCCTGATGGAGAAACTCCTACCATTCTAAACACCTTTACAACAGTGAAGTCTCCGGGTGCTATATTTCCAGAAATTGCATAAGTATCGGCATCAACATTAACTGTTGTGTTCTCTCCGTCAAGAGTAAGGACTGGAGCTGTTGTATCACCTGAAATCGTGATTGTTTCTGTCATTATATCATTTGTGCCGTCACCATTTTTGTCTAGTGGCTCAATATTCACTACATCACTGCCTACCACATAGACATTGTAAGTCTCTCCTGCAACAAACCCAAAGCCACTACCTAATAGAATTGTTTTTTCGTAAGTTTTGGTTTTGCCTCCATTTGAAGATTGAGATTCTGTCATAGTACCAAAGGATACTGGTGTTCCTCCGATTTCTACAAATAATTCTGCGCCATTAACCTCAAGATCGTCATTCACTGTTGCAGTAATTAGAACTGGCATACCAAGTGAGAATGCAGAAGGAAATACTTCTAGCCCTGTAGTTTCCGGATAAACGCTGTCAATCACGAATGTTAGGTCAAGCGTTCCCAGAACTGCCATACCGTTTCCTGCTGGGTCAACACCACCTGCTACTGGAGAACCAAACAGATGTGTTCCACTCTCTGGGATACCAACTACTATAGGATTGTTCGTGTAGTTCCCTGTCCATGTGTTTCCGCTATAAGTATCCACTGTTGTTGTGTATGGTCCTGGTAAACCTGAACTTACAACATCAAATATTGTACCTGTAAGAGCTATGCCTGTATTCATCGGTTCTGAGAATGTGAGTGTGAAGCTTAAGTTATTTCCAATTCCAGCCGGGTTAGGATTTGCTACAAAACCGATAAGTATAGGATTTGCCTTGTCAGTAATATTCTGGTTTGTTAGTGACTGTGCTTGGTTGTTCACCCAGTCCTTAACTATTCCAAAAGCGTAAGTTACATCAAGCGGTGCAGTTGTTTGGTTTGGGTCTAAAGGATCAAGAGTAAGTTCTATTTGTTCTGGATTACCACTAGGGAATGAAACGCTAGATACAGCTATTTGCGAGCTATTTGGCGCAACTTTCACTACATAATCACTTGGAGTAACTGAGCTAGGATAAGAACTTACATCTTCCGTATATATTAATGTCATATTGTATGTATTTCCAACACCATCTCCAGTCGTTAAAGAACTGCCAGTACCCGTAAGAATTACAGGTGCTGCGCCATCGGTAATAGTTGCTTGGCTTTGCGCGCCAAGTGTACTATTTGTATTTCCTGTTGCATCAATAAGTTTAAAAGCGGTTTGTGTAGAGAACGCTAATGTTCCGCTATCGTCCCTAGTATCCTTAACTGTAGCTGGAGTAGTAAATACTACTGTAGAAGTATTTGTATTTGTAGTAATGGAGTCAGACGATCCTGGTCCAAATACCATGCCGGTAAAGTCACCGACATTCGTAAACACACCATCATTTCCTCGTAAAACTGACATATAATCTACTACCTCAGAGAAATTGAATGTAGCCTGATCAATCATTCCATCATTGTTGTCATCTTGATAAATAAGCTCAATAATCTGCGGTGCAGCGCCGTCTGCTGCGGAGATCGCGCTGATATTTTTTAATACATTTGTATCGCTATCTGTAATATCATCTCCACTGTTTGTATATTTGTATTCCACCACTCCCGTCCCTGAAACATCTGATGGAATTAAGGTCAAACGAACAAAGTCATCATCGTTTACGTTTACTCCACCTCCAAGAGTAAGTGTGTTTGAGTTGAAAGTATTAAACACATCATTTGAAGTGAAGTTATCGCTTGAAAGTGACCAATCCAAAATCGCATTAGGTAGAAAATCGGCATCCTCTATAAATTCAGAAAATTGCAATTCAAGGGTTTCGATGTCTCCGTCGCCGTTAATATCAAGAGCAAGGTCGTCTATAACTACAGGTCTTGCTTTGTCCACCATTGTCTCAGCTCCTAGCGCTATCGCAGTCCAATGGTTGCCTGCCACATCTTGAAGTGTATTTGTTCCGTCGTAAGCAAATGCCCATGTTGGTTCTGTTCCACCATTTGCTCCCGTAAGATTACCTGTTCCACCACCTGTTATAGAAAAATATACATTATCGGTACCGTTATTGTAGTCGCCAATTGCTGTAGGATTTGCAAAACCTATTAAGCCATTTGCAGTAACAGTTACATCGTCTGCAATATTAGCAAAATCTCCAAAAGGTGTTGCTGAAATATCTTCTGAAAAGTAAATTCTGAATCTATCAACGTTTGACGGAGCAGTTGGCCAAGTAAAGTATTCTGAACTCATCGCTACTGGCGCTGCACCGTCAGCAGGTGTTATCGTGCTACCAAGGTCTCCGTTGCCAAGAGCATTACCTAGTAAATCTTCAATTGTTTCTGTTCCTGTGATGCCTAAAAGTGGAGTAACGCCTGTATCAGGTGTACCACTCTCGTTTAAAATAATTGTTACGACTCCGGGAGAAGATTCTGAAGCCGAAGCTGCTGTATACCCCAAATCAAAGGCGAAATCGCTACCACTGCTATTAACTGTAGTTCCATTCAAGTCTTCTGAAAATGTAACATTAACTACATCAATTTGACCATTACTGTCTAAATCACCTGTTACAGCGCTCATCATTACTGGCTTTGCGCCATCTGTTGGAGTTGTTGCTGCAAAATCTACTAAATCGTTACCTGCTTCGTCTTGCAACCTATCAGTTTCTGTAACAGGACTTGTATATGCTACATCTGGAGTAGCATCGGTCTGGTCTCCTGTTTCGATAATCGTAAAAGTAAAGCTTTGTCCACTCCATACACCTGTTGCTCCAAGAGTATGTCCAGCAACAGTAAATCCTGAAGTACTGTTTCTTGTTGCGTCCATATTGTTCGCCTCAGTAAATGTAAGTGTAATGCTGTCTATAAAGCCATTTCCATCTGAGTCATCTGTAGTAATGGTGTTTATAACAGGAGGAGTGTTATCAACTGTAAAAGACGCATCGCTTGTGTCGTTAAATGGAGCAGTGTCCATAACTACTTTTATAAGTCCATTTGATGATTCTGTATGTGTGTTTGTATTCCATGAAAATGTTCCAGCGTCAGCAAAAAGTGACCCTCCAACATACGCAACACCAGTAACAGAGTCAATTGCATTCTCCCATGTACTCCCTCCATCTGGAGAGTAGAGTATGTTTACTATTGTAGAGTCTGAACAATCTGGTGAATTCGTATCATCCGTACATACCCATGTTATATTTTGTATACCACCCCACGCTTCTCCACCATTAGGTGAGGTAACATAAAAATCGATTACTGTAGCGAATGCAACCGATGCGAACATCCCTGTGATTAATATCGCTACTGCTCCTATGGCAAATGTTTTGCCGAGTCCGTTAAAACTAAAAATTTTTGTATTCATAATCATAATAATATTACTAAAACAATAAAAGATAATACCTCTCTAACCACAGATACCAAAATATATTTAGAGGCATCATATAAGTGATGCATTGGTTATACACCTAGGGTGGGCAAAGTCAACTCTATTTAGTTTTTAAAGATAACTTGTATAAACAGTCAATGAACCATTGACTGTTTATACAATAAGTGTTATTCTACCTTCAAGCATATGACACTCGTGTAGGACTCATAAGCTGCAGATTCTTGGTTATACTCTCGTCTCTGATCTATACAACCTGCACAAACAGTCCTGAAATGTTAAATCATTTCAAATAACACAAAAATAAATGAATACACAAACAACAAACCGACATGGTCGGAGCGGGTCTATTTCGCGCCGACGTCGTAATTTTTCAAGTTCCAACTCTAAATCACGTGGAGGTGGAGGGCGGTTTACTGATAGGTACGGTAAATTAAGTGAACGTGGAAGCAAAAACCGAGGACAATCATATAATAGTAATAGAAATCGTAGAAAATCTGCCGGCGCAAGGCAGAGATGTGTACGAAAAATGCCAACATTTGACCCATCACAATTTATAAACAAAAATCCAGTAGAAATAGTAGAGGAAGTATATAAACCAAAACATAAATTCAGCACTTTTGGACTAAATGGTAAACTCGTACACGGAATTACAGCAATGGGCATAAATATACCGACACCTATTCAAGATAAGGTTATTCCAGAGATACTTAACGGACATGACATTATTGGTATAGCGGAGACTGGTACTGGTAAAACAGCCGCTTTTCTTATACCACTTATTGAAAAAACTCTTAAAGAATATAGCCGAGAAACTCTTATTCTTGCTCCAACTCGTGAACTTGCAATACAGATTGAAGATGAACTAAAAAATCTATCTAAAGGATTTAAGATTTTTTCTACAGTATGTGTAGGTGGTGTAAATATACGACCGCAAATAAACACTCTACGTCGAAGAAATCATTTCGTAATAGCTACACCAGGACGAATATTAGACCTTATTAATCGAAGGTATTATCGTCCTGAAAACGTAACAACAGTAATTCTTGATGAGGCTGATAGAATGCTCGACATGGGATTCATTCATGATATTAGAAAAATTCTCGATAAGACCCCAAAAAATAGGGAAACACTTCTCTTTTCAGCAACAATGAATGTTGATACAAAAAGTATTATTGACGAATTTCTTAACGACCCTATAACTATCTCTGTTAAGAAAAAGGATATTGCAAACAGTATTGAACAAGATGTTGTGCGTCACGACCACAACAACAAGTTTAAAACACTTACAAACATCCTTGAGAATCCAGAATTCAAGCGTGTACTTATTTTTGGAGCTATGAAACATAGTGTAGAAAAACTTGCTAAATCACTTTACGCTACAGGAATAAAAACTGAATCTATCCATGGAAACAAAAGCCACGGACAAAGACAACGTTCTCTTGCTAAATTCAAAAGCGGAAACGCCCGTGTACTTGTTGCAACAGATGTTGCAGCTAGAGGCATTCACGTTGATAGTGTAACTCATGTAATCAATTACGATCTTCCAAATACATTTGAAGATTACGTTCATCGTATTGGTAGAACTGGCAGAGGTGCATGTAAGGGCATGGCATTAACATTTGTAGTTGAGAAATACTAAGCTTGTAATTCATACTGTATATATCTAGAAAAAGCCTTAACATAGTGTACTCAAACTCACACTACCTTACACTACATATATTTCATCTCCAGCATGTTTTATATAAGACCATCTAGTGAACTGTATGTATTCAAAAATGTTGGAATAACAAACACAAGACCGAGTGCCGGCAATACTACCAAAGCAACAGTGACCCACATCACTATCTGAAAATATTTTCGTGTTTTTTCTACTGACACATATATTGCATCAAGCTTCGCGTCTTGTTCTTCTAATTTATTTTGTATATCTTGTTCCATACATTGAGTATAACAAAATATAGATGTATATATTCATTCACCTGTTTGTTTTAAATGTGCAATAATAATTACTACATGAATATGTTAAAAACAGAAATTGGCATACCAAAACACAGAAAAAAAATGGTACGTATAACATATATTGTTGCACTTATTGTGTTTACAATACTTACTGTCATATTTGTATTTATAGTCCAAACAAAACAAATTGCGTTTGATACAAAACAGTCTGAAGACAATGAAATTACATCATTTCCTATTGGAGTAAATCCAGCACAAAAACTTATTACAGAGAATCCGGAAGTCGACACATATTTTAATAAATACATATCATCAAATACAAAAGAAAAGACAAAAATAAGTTGGATAAATTACATAACATCAAAACTAGCACTATTGGACTGGTATCAAAACTTAGCATCTCCAATAAGTAGAATACTTGTAATATTTCCAGGAGAAAGGTGGGAACAAGTAGCAAAAAATTTCAGCAAAATACTATACTGGAGCAAAGATGAAAAAGATACATTTGTTGCTCTTGTGGCTAGCTCAACACCAGAATTATCTGAAGGAAAATTCTATCCTACAAATTATGTAGTAGACAAAGACGCTACACCCGAATACGTTGCAAACATGATAATAAATAGATTTGAAACTGAGGTTATATCAAAATATAGTGATGATATTTCAAAACTTGTACCAATAGAAGACACTCTTATCATCGCTTCACTTTTAGAGCGTGAAGCTAATGACTTTACTAATATGCGACAAATTTCAGGCATAATTTGGAATCGCATCTTTATAGACATGAACCTACAACTTGATGCAACACTTCAATATGCAAAGGGCAGTAAACCATATGAGCAATCTTGGTGGCCAAAAGTACAACCTTCTGACAAATATATAGACTCACCATATAACACGTACAAAAATAATGGGCTACCACCTGCACCAATATCTAATCCATCATCTGAAGCCATATTGGCAGCACTTAATCCAAAAAATACAGAGTGCATATTCTACTTCCATGATGAAAACGGCGAATTTCATTGCTCTCCAACATATAAAGAACATGTGGAGCTACTAAAAAAACACTACGGTCAGGGTAGATAAAAAATAGTTTGACACATACCTCCCAATCGTAAAATACCAAAAAACTGCATGGTTTCATTTTCATTTCTCTGTTCTATAGGATTAAGTCTCAAGCAATTGTTTCGTTTCAGTTTTGTAAGACTCTACATTCGGTTGATCAAATGCATTCACGTCCAATAAATTACCAAGATACATCATTTCAATCATTTTGAATTGCATAAATGCACCAATCTCATATGGCGTAATTCCAGAAAGTTGTATTTCCATATACGGCAATTTATTCTTATTGTACGCAATTTTAACACCACCAAGAATTGCATCCATAATGTCATCGGTATCTTTTTTATTAATCATTTCAACCACCGATGGAAAGACGCGGTCATCAGGGACTGGAATAGAATCACCTGTATCAGTACTGTAAATAAAAGTTGTAATTTTATCTCTCGGACCACCTAAATAAAGCTGACCTACAGAATGTAAATCAGTAGATCCTATAGAAATTGTTGGTGTTAATCCAGCATGAACAACATCACCACTTGTATCATGTTCCTTTCCTACACTCTCTCCCATTAACTGTCTATACCATTTACCAAGTGACTCAAGTTCGCTATTAAAAATAAAATTATCATTAATAGATTTTCCATTTTGAACAAAATGAGAAAGTATTGCTGCAGATTGTGCAGCAGGATTATGTTCAACATCTATATTAAGACAATACGGACGAATATCTTGAGCACCTCTCAAAAAATCTTTTATATCAAGACCAAGTGCAGCTAAAGGAAATAAACCTACTGCAGATAATACTGAGTAGCGACCACCCACATTTTTAGGTATAGCTAAGTGAGCCATACGATTCTTTTTTGCAACATTCCAATAATCAGAACCTTCGTCAGTTATTACAACCACCCTCTTTTTTATATCTGGAATCTTAACCTTAAGTGCATCAAGGAGTATCTCTGTATTGGCTAGAGTTTCAATAGTACCTCCTGATTTACTTATTGTAATCAACAACATCTGTTCTGCCTTTTTGATTTTAGGAATAATTTTCTTCGTATATACAGCCAATAACTTCGTGTTATTTGTGTCTACAAAAATCATTTTAGGACGCTTAGACGGAAGCATGTCCTCCATGCTATATATTGCATCATAGACTGCTTTTGTACCAAGATTAGAACCACCTATACCTACAACAAATATATATTTAAGTGCAGAAGTTACTTTTTTTGAAACCAACGATTCAACTTCATCTAAAAGTTCACTGTCACACGATAAATTCAACGAAGCCTCTACATCATCATAGCTATCTTGTGATGCAACACTACGTAGATGATGTATATATATTGAAAGTCTTTCGGCTTCGACAAGAATTTGTCCCCTGTCAATATATTCCGATGTGTCAAAAAGCAATCTCATATACTAAGATTATACCAAAATAAATTAAAATCTTTGCCTACACATCTTGATTACGCAAACAACTTATTCCAACTGGAAACAAAACATCACGTAGCTTTGTCGGCAAGCATCTCCCCCACCTTAACAAGTGCAATAACATACATACTCTCTGCCCAGCCAAGAGGTATATTTTCATTAGGTAGCTCAGTATTTGAAAAATATAATTCAGGTATTTTTCCGTCAGGATTTATGGTGTGCTGTGCTTTCTTTAAATACTCCTTGGCTTTTTCTTCGTTACCCATTTCAGCATATATAATGGCAAGCCATGCGTGTCCCATAGACCATTCCGCCTCTTCACTATATTCATCGTCATTATTATTATAATATTTATCACTTCTATAACGTATTACACCCATATTACGTGCATTAAAGTATTCAACATTTTTCAAAATTTCTGCAGTTTCTTCTGGGGTTGTAACTTTAAACGGATATATAAGTGTAAGTAGTGCTAAATCGCAAAATTTATTTTCAGATTCACGTGGCAAAAGTTTATGCAATTCCTCTTCACCTTTTTTAATCATTTCATCTGGAACAGTAACGTAATCGAGATTACTTGCTAATTTCAATGCAGCTATCACTGAACCTATAGAAGACGAGTGTATTTCATGTTCTTCCTCCCAAATACCAGAGTCTGGGTCATGCCAATATTCAATATTATTTAGATAATCTACAAGCATTTGAAGCATTTCTCGTTCTTCATCGGTCTCTACAATCACATGTCCGGATAATTCACATATCGAAACAAGGTGTAAAACCTCTCCAACTGCATCGTTTTGTTTATTCCCCCACTCCTCCCAATACTCTTCAAAAGTTTCAGGGTTAAATCGTGCATGAATATATTGCCAACTTTCATGTGGCTTATTATCAATAGCCCAATTAATTTTATCTTTGTGTTTACACAAAATACCCAGCAATGCTTTCGCTGCGTTCTGTACAACCTCCCAATCTCCTGTCTCAATAAAACTTAATGTAATAAAAAAAACATCACGGAGCCATGTTTTGTTATATCCAGTGGTCACATCACCAGAAGAAGCTGTAAAAAGACCTGTTGGTGTTCTAAGTTTAAGAATTTCGTCTAAATGAGCTTGTATTTCTTTTTCAAAATCAATATCAATCATATTTACGTAGCTTTTCCTTTTATTTCATCCAATTTTTCATTACCTTTATCTACAAAAGATTTTAAATCAGTAAACTCTTCAGTCATATCTAAATTTGAATATGATTGCCTTACGCCAGCGAACTTTGTTACATATTTTTCCTTTGCTTGTAACATCTCAAGCAATCGTGCAGCAGCGAGCTCTTTATAATAATCATTCTCTTTTAGTATATTTTCAAGAACATTTTTTGCTATTTTTACCTCTAATTGCGCCTGAGCAACCATACAGTCTTCAACGCAAGCAATAGAGTACTCCCTACCTCTACTATTAAAGCTAGTTTCCACCCCTTTCTCTTCAGACAACACTTCAGCATAAGCATTTTTTACATATTCCATGGCCATTTCATTTATTTTGTCCCTTTCTGTAGACTCTGATTTTGGTGCATTTTCGCTTCCTGTAAAATTTTCCATAGATTTGCTATCTGAAATTAATATTCCTAACATAATACCATGTACACACAAAAAATAGCCTCTCACATAATGAGAGGCCTCGTCTTACCTGTATAAAGAATAGAAATGATTGTCCTTTCTAAAATACGCCATTTCATAATCGTGCTCAACACGAGTCATGCCATATCTTAATGCAAGTAAATATGAATATTCAAGATACAATTCAGAATTTATTTTACCTTCATCGTGTGGACTATTCTTGAGACTAATTGCTAACCCATAAGCTAAAGCAGAAATCATGATATCTGTTTTTTTTTCTTCAACAATATTTATAGTCAAACGTCTGGCTAACTCTAAAATTTCTTTCTCAAACCATGGACATATTCCATAATAATCTTCAAGATTGTCTCCTGTGACAATATCAGAGTCATTTAATATCACACCTGACTTTAAACAAATAGGATAAGCCTCGATACTCAAACTAAAAAAAGAAAGACTGATCAACAAAACAATACTAGATAATCTTTGTAAAATTTTCATTTTGCACCCCTTTCAATGTGCTCTGTTTCTGTATTTTTTATACAGCTAAAATTAAATTACGTCAATAAAAATAAAAGCTTGACACTTCATTAAAACAAGCAAATAGTTACTATATGCAAACGGGCGCAAAACAACTTATTGATAAACTTATTGCAGATGGAGTACTAACAACACCCAATGTAATTGACGCATTTAGTTCAATTGATAGAAAAGATTTTGTTTTACCAGAAAATGAATACGAAGCATATTTTGACTATCCTATTCCTATTGGATATGAACAGACCATATCACAACCATTTACCGTCGCGTTTATGTTAAATCTTCTTCAACCCAAAAACGGTGACAAAGTTCTTGATGTTGGTTCTGGTTCTGGTTGGACAACAGCACTACTCGGAAGCATGGTTGGTAACACTGGCAGTGTTTATGGCGTCGAACGATTTCCAGAGCTCGTGACTTTTGGAAAAAGTAATATAGCAAAATATCCTAAATTGCACACAGAAATACTGAAGTCAAAAGATAATCTTGGTTTACCAGATATTGCGCCATTTAATAAAATCCTTGTCTCAGCAAGTAGCGATGAGCTCCCAAAAGAACTTATCGAGCAATTACATATTGGAGGGACAATGATTATACCAATACGTAATGCAATATGGAAAATAACACATATATCAAAAACAAAAAATGATATAGAAAAATTTGAAGGATTTGCCTTTGTACCATTAATAAAACATCGGTGAAATAAAACCCAAAAACCCATCCGACCTGTAGGATTGAACGTAAATTCATAATCTAGCTCGAAAGCTTTTCGAGCCACACAAAACAGTTTCCCAAACTGTTTCTTGTCCGTAAGCTCGAAATGAAAATACACCCTAAAGGGTGTATTTTCTCGAGCTGGCTGTGTGGGACGATGTTAGAGCTTCTTTAATAACAAATCACTGTAAGAAACATCACATTTCTTGTATTGAGATAATTTAAGAAAATCAACAACTTCTTTGTGTTCAGCCCATGCTTCTAACATAGAAACACCCTTCACAACCGTCTCAAGTTCTATGTATTCACCCAAATCATTCACATTATCTAAATGGATTCGAGTATTTTTGTATAACCAAAGCTCTCTTTCTTTCTCAACAATAACCTTGATGCCATTTGATAATCGTAAGATAGACTTAATATCACTAACACTATCTCTACTGAACGAAATTATTTCATATGTAGACATTTTTGATTCACTTCCATCAGGACGTTCATAATATATTAGTTCGAATTCTTTATTATTGGTTTCTCTCAGCTTTAACCTACCATTCTCTGAATGAAAGTAAGTATCAAGCTGGTGCAATAAACCATTTTTATTAACATCGAGTTTAACAAGCATATCTCGTACATCATTTAATGTATTCACTTTTACCTTTAATTCAATATTTTTCATAACTCTTTTAAGTGATTCACGACATCTGCTACTCCAGCATAAAGTTTTTGGTCGTGCTCTTTTATAATCTTTGCAAGAAGCTCCATCTGACCTTTCTTTTCAACTTTAAATAAAACCACAGGTCGGACATGCGGTGTTTGGCAAAGTTTACTTGCAAAAATGATTTTGTAGCATCAAGTCTAGAAATTTTAGATATCTCGTTATTCATATTGTTAAGAAATATACGTCTTGTAACATGGACATTAAATAAACTAACCACTCTTTTTATACTCTAAATATTGTCGCATCTCATTACAAACTTTCTCAAAACTTCCACCAACCTGCACTCTTACCAGAGGTATCCCGACACTTTCAAAAATATATTCTACCAATTCATCTCTTTCTATCTTTTTAGGATTATTGTGTGACTTGCCATCAATTTCAATGGCGCACATAGTCCTTAATTCTTTGTCACACACTACAAAATCTACATGTTTAGGAAGAATCTTGTTTCTCTGTTTGTAATATCCTTTACCATTTTTAGTTTCTATAATATCGGCAATACGCATTTTAGGAAATATAAAATAACCCTCAGGTAAACTTTTTTTAGCTACATGAAAAAATGATGATTCACTATTATTCATGAGACGATATCGCTTCTTATACATACTTACATCAACATCAGGATGTGAATTGCGTATACCTTTAATACTCTTAAGAGTACCTGCTTTTGTATTTTTAAATGCAAGAACAATTACCAACACTATGACAGCAAAAATTAACAGGTTCATATATTAACTATAATAGTCTGCAGAATTAAAGTTAGCAAATAGATAATTAGTAAAACTTATCCTAAGGGTGTATTTTCTCGAGCTGGCATCCTCGGTCTCGTAAAATAAACCATCAAGCCCTAGAAGGCTATTTTCGAGTGTCCAAGAAAAACTAAGTCTACCCACCTCGGTAACTGAGGTGTATTTTCGAATGATACAAATGAGACACTAAACACCCACCTCGCTCACTGTCTCATTTATAATAAACCCTCTAATGAGCTGGTATAAGAATTCAAAAAAGCGAGGATAGCAAAAATAAGTCCTATAGCTGGTAACACACTTAACATACTCATACAGCAGATAGTATGTATCGTGAGTAAGAAAATTATCCAGTTTATTCTGTGGTCACCCCTTCAAATTCATCATCACCGCTTTCTTCATCTTTTATAGCGTCTTTCTTTGTTGCATGCACAATGCCATCTTTATGATGAGCGGGAGAATAAATAGTGTATAGGGTTAGAACATTGGTGTCTGAAATATTTATCACATTATGTCGTGAACCAGCCGGCACAACCACAGCATCTCCATCAGTAACGAGATGTTCTGTTTCATTAATTACCACCTTTCCATTTCCCGACTCAAAGCGAAAAAACTGGTCGGTATCTTCGTGCACCTCAAAACCAATCTCCTCTCCGACTTTCAGAGTCATAAGTACTAACTGACTGTGTTCTGCAGTATAGAGAACTCGACGAAAATCTTTATTCTCAATTGTTTCTTTTTCTATTGCTACTTTATATCCTTTTTTCATATGTTCACAGTATATATGATATTAACTCGCACGCGACTTCCTGCTTTTCTTTTTCTCTGCTAGTTTTTCAGCAGCTGCTTTTTTATCAGCTAGACGTTGGGCTTCAGCCTCCGCTACTAACTTTGCTTCCGCCAGCTTTTGTGTTGCCAGTTGACCTGCAAGCATTTGTGCTTTTTGTTGTGTCGCAAGTAAATCTGCCTGACGTTGTGCTTCACGAGATAAGTCGACCCTCGGTCGCTCTCACTAAGCTGCTGACCACTATGGTCATGAACCTTTGTAGTAAGACACCGTAAGGGTATTATCTGCAACCTTACGATACTACGAGTAGCCGCCTCGGTCACCGAAGTGTATTCGTGAATGATACAAATGAGACACTATACACCCACCTCGGTCTCTGTCCCATTTACATTCCCACCCGCTTTCAAAGCAGTACAATGTGTTCATGCGAACTCCTGAAGAGATTTTTACTGAATTAAACGGAATAATACAAGAACATACTCCGAGTGGTCAAAACCTAAGCGTGAGAATGTAGCAACTGATTACATAGATTGCGTATGGTTATATAACCAGCACATCAAGTACTTAATAATAGTTTTTTTTATTCTATATACTTTTGTATAAATACAAGATTATTTTCCAACATATATGATTCTAATTCTGACCTGTGAACAAAGAGAAACTTTCCGACCACACCTGAGTCACAATCAAAGTCATCACACTGAACATTATATACAATTTCGAAAACCTGTTCTGAATCATTATTGATGATTTGTTGATGTACATCGACTACTTTGATTTCACACACATCTTGCTTAAAGTATTCTTTAAACTGACGCGTAATCACTTCTTGTGGAGTTTCACCAAACTTAATTTTAAAGCGAGGAATATCAAAATATCCCTGGTTAATCATTTCGCGAGTCTCACCCAATACCTGACTGCCACGCAAAAGCAACACGGTATCATTCATATTGAGAATACATGTTGCAATTATTGTTTGGGAAGTAGGAATAAATTCTCGCATATCTATTTATTTCTTTATAGTCACAAATGCTGTTTTTTGGTAATCAACTGTAATGTCATCGTGCTCTTGAACTTCATTCGTGATGATTTTTTCAGCCAACATATCAAGCACCTGCGACTGTATCACACGCTTAAGCGGTCGAGCTCCGTATGCAGGATCAAATCCTTCTGTTGTGAGTTGCTTTTTAGCTTCTGAAGTAAATGAGAGGGTGACATCCTTTTCATCTTTCAATAATTTCACAATCCCCACAAGTTGTACGTCAACGATTTTCTCGAGCATTTGTTTATCAATAACATCAAACATTACTATCTCATCAAGACGATTCAGAAATTCTGGTCGAAAATGAGTGGTCACGACATCCATTACTTTCTGTTTTCTTTCTTTCTTGTCATCAATACTCATCATAAATTCACTACCGAGATTTGAAGTGAGAATAATAATAGTATTACTAAAATCAACAGTACGACCCTGACTATCAGTAAGTCTTCCGTCATCAAGTACCTGTAACAGAATATTAAAGAAGTCAGGATGTGCCTTTTCAACTTCATCAAAAAGCACCACTGCATACGGACGTCTCCGAACAGGTTCGGTCAATTGCCCCCCTTCTTCAAAACCAACATACCCTGGAGGGGCACCGATGAGTCGACTCACTGCATGTCGTTCCATGTATTCACTCATATCAATACGAATCATTGCTTTCTCATCATCAAACAATTCAGAAGCGAGCGCTTTTACAAGCTCTGTTTTACCAACCCCTGTTGGACCAAGGAATAAGAAAGAACCGATTGGTTTTTTCCCAACCGTCAAACCTGCTCGTGAACGACGAATTGCCCGCGCAACAGCACTGACTGCAACCTCTTGTCCAATAACATGCTCATGAAGATGTTCTTCTAAACGAGTAAGCTTTTCGACTTCAGATTCAAGTAATCTACTCACAGGGATACCTACCCACCGGGCAACCACTTGTGCAATATCTTCTTGAGTGACCTCTTCTTTGATAATACGCTCATTGTCTGGTATCGCATCGAGTTTTTTTCGTATTTCTACACTTTCTGCGTCGAGTTTAGGTATTTCATCATACTTTATCTTCGCTGCAGTATCATAGTCTGCATTTCGTTCAGCACGTTCTTCTTCGATTTTCTTTTCATCAATACTTTTTGCAATCGTTCGTACAGTATCAATGAGTGTACGTTCCTGTTCCCAAGATGCCTTGGAAGCATCAAATTTTTCCTTAAGAGACGCTAGTCTGTGCGAAATTTCTTCTTTACGTGTCTTACTTTTAGCATCTTTTTCCCGAGCCAGTGCCTTTAGTTCAATTTCAAACTGTGTAATTTTCCGCTGTAACGTATCAAGCTCATTTGGCATACTTTCCATTTGCATCTTGATTGCAGAAGTAGCTTCATCAATGAGATCAATAGCCTTATCAGGAGACTTTCGTGAAGTAATATATCTGTCTGAAAGCCGCACTGCAGCAATCAACGCTGGATCAGTTATTTGTACGCCGTGATGGATCTCATATTTTTCTTTTAGCCCCCGCAGAATAGCAAGTGTAGCTTCTGGGTTTGGTTCATCGACATAAACTGGTTGAAACCGACGCTCTAATGCTGCGTCTTTTTCGATATATTGCCGATATTCATTAAGTGTCGTTGCACCAATTAAGTGGAGCTTCCCGCGAGCAAGCATTGGTTTGAGCATATTTCCCGCACCAACAGCCCCTTCGCCACCCCCAGCATTTACGATCGTATGCAACTCATCTATAAAAAGAATAATATTACCTGCTTCTTTTTCAACTTCTTTCAGTACTGCTTTGAAACGTTCTTCAAACTCACCACGAAATTTAGCACCCGCTAATAATGAACCAATTTCAAGACCAAGGAGACGCTTTCCTTTTAATGATTCAGGTACATCACCAGCAATGATACGCTGGGCTAACCCTTCAACAATTGCAGTTTTACCGACACCAGGCTCACCAAGTAATACAGGATTATTCTTGGTGCGTCGTGAAAGTACTTGCATCACACGCCGGATTTCTTCATCCCGTCCAATCACAGGATCTAATTTGCCGTCTTGTGCAAGAGCTGTGTAGTCCTCACCATATTTCTCTAACACATTTTGTGTTGCTTCAGGGTTCGCATTTGTAACATTCATAGATCCACGTAGTTCTTTAATCTGGCTAATAATATGAGTTGGTAATAGATTATATTTCGATAAAATATCTTTTGGTATACCTTCATTATATCCAAGTGCAAGTAATATATGTTCAACACTTACATATTGATCGCCCATAGCCGAAGACTCTTTTTCAGCTCGTCTAAAAATACTGGCTACTGCTGGAGTAAGTTGCGGGTTAGCGGCAGTAGAAAGTTTCGGCAATACTTGCAGTGAACTTTCAACATCATGTAAGAAATTTTCGCTACTTATATCTAACGCTGATAGGAGTGGTCCAACAATCGTATCAGTTGTTGTAACCAAAGCCTTTAGAACATGCAACGAATCGACATATTGATGTTTATATTCATACGCTTCCTGGATAGCTTCTTCAAGAATTAAGCGTGACTTTTCAGTTAATTTTTCTACATTCATACCTTAATTATATTCCCATAAAGATAACTTGCAAGTTGTACTTTATTCTTGTGTAATATTCACACCTTTCAGCAAAAATAGTCAACCAAACAAAAAACTACCCATTTTATGGGTAGTTTTTTGTTTAACTACTGCTCTCAGCAGGTGTGCAATGTACTGGATAGTGCTTTTTGTGATTTTGACTGAAGTTCGTATCCATGAGAGGCCCTTAACCTGAGTTGAAGAACTTAGCTCATTTTACGACCTCGGTCGGTCTCACTAAGTTGCTGCCCGACAGGGATTCGAGTCACGAGTTACTAAATATTTAATTTCGCTTTGCTCATGAAATATTAAGTACTCTCGACCCCGGCTCAGACCTTCCTCGCTTCGCGCGGTCTTCCGCCCGTTCGAACAAAATTCTCGGCATCTATGACAACAAAAAGAGCCAGCAAAAGCTGGCTCTTTTTGTTGTTGCTGCCCGACAGGGATTCGAACCCCGATTGACGGCACCAAAAACCGCAGTCCTACCATTAGACGATCGGGCAAAGTATGCAAAACATAATTTGCTGATATATAGTGCCTGAGATATAGGTTCAAATCAAGCACTTTCTTGTCTAGACTCCATAAAATCATTAAGTGTAAAAACAATTTCATCTCCATATTTTAGACCTCCTGCAATTATTTTTGATGCAACTCTCTCTTCTATATCGTCTTGCAATACTCTTCGCATTGGACGAGCTCCAAATTCTGGATTAAATCCTTTCTCTACAAGCAAATCTATAAGATCATCATTTATTACAAGAGTGTAGCCTTTCTGATCTATGCGTTGCTTAAGCTCTTCTAACATAAGCCTAGCAATGTCTCGTTGTTCATCTTGTGCAAGAGTCTTGAAAATGACAGACGCATCAAATCTGTTAATTAATTCTGGTTTTAGAATTCCTTTTTCAATAATGGCGTTGATTATCTCATCTTTTGCATTACTCGGATCTTCACCACGACCCGCCATATCCCAAATAATGTCACTTCCTGCATTAGATGTTGCAATAAAAATAATATTTCGTGCATTCACTCGTTTTCCACGTCCATCAGTAAACAATCCCTCATCAAATACTTGAAGAAAAATATCATGAATATCAGATGAGGCTTTTTCAAATTCATCTAGAAGCACAACTCCATACGGATGACTACGAAGTAATGTTGGGAGAGAGCCTGCACCACTTCGCCCACCAATAAGACGCCCAAGAGCATCTTCGCCATTATATTCCGTCATATCTAGACGCATCATATGTTCTTCACTTCCAAAAAATACATGCGCTAGCGCTTTTGCTGTTTCAGTTTTTCCAACTCCTGTAGAACCTAGAAAAAGGAAAGAGCCTAAAGGCTTATCTTTTGCCTGAATGCCAACACGAGAACGTCTGAGCGCACTTGCAATAGCATCTATTGCACTACGTTGACCAATCACTCTCTTATGAAGATGTTCTTCAAGGTTAAGTAGCTTTTCTTTTTCTTCCTCCTCAACTGGTCCAAGTGGTATGCCTGTCTTATCACTTATGGAGGTTTCTGCATACTCTTTCTTGATGACCACCACTCGCTCTCTATTAGCTCGTGCGGCAATATCTGAAAGCAATGACACAGCTTTGTCCGGCATAGCTCCTTCAACAATATATCGATCAGCTCCTTCTGCGATTGCTGCGATTGCAGGATATGTAAAAAATACCCCATACTCAGCCTCATGTGTTTCTGCAACACCCTCAAGTACCCTAATGGTACTTTCAAGTGTTGGGTTCTCAACAAGAATATGTTCAAACCTAGAAATAAATTGTGACTGTGTCTCAACATATTCGTGATAACTACTTGGATCTGCAGTAACAACAATTTGCACATATGGAGAAGCTAGGAAACGATCTAAAAGGTCTCCAGCATTAACCCCTAGTGCTTCTATGTTTGTGAGAAATGCAGCAATATTCTCAATAATTACAATAATATTACCAGCTTGCTCTGCCTGTAAGAGCATATGAAGAAAATTATATTCAAATTCATCTTTTGAATTATGCACTGATATAAATGCATCTTTATCAAAAACAATAAGATGCTTACCTAAAATACTCGAAGCTGATACCCCTTCACTCATACGTCGTCCAAGTTCTATAAGAATATCCATTTTTCCAACCCCTGGTTCTCCTACAAGAATTACATTTGCTGCCTTTGTTCTAGAAAGTGCTATTTCAATCTTTTCAATAAGTTCATCAGCATATGCAGAATCACGTGAAAAAAGTGAAAAAACCGCTGACGAGACAATCGGTCTCATAAAACGTTGCAAATCATAAGCAACACCAAACGAAAGTTCTTTCCCAATACATTTAACTTTTCCAAGATTATCCCTTCCCCACCATTTACTCTTATATTTTTCTACTATATGTCCTCGTGAGACCCACTTGAGCGCACCTTGATACATTTCATCATTTTTCCCTCGCTTCAATATAAACTCATGAAATGCATTATCATGCCCATGAATAAACATACCAATATCCTCCAATGTAAGAAATCCATGTTCTGGAAAAGGAATGGACTCAATAGAAATTTTCTCTCGACCAGTCTGCCTTAAAAAACGGTCTACATCAGAAATATCCATTCCAGCACGATACAACACACGTCGACCATATTCAGAAATAAGAAAAGTTGCAGTTACGTCTTTAGTGTCTTGTTTGATAGCACGAGCAACTTCATAAGTAATTCCTCGTTCATCATCAAAATTTTCTTTAATTATAAAATCGAGCCCACGATAATAAAGCGTGTTGTAAAAAAAAGAAATTAAATAAAGAATCGTAAGGTAAGAAAATGCTAGAAAAAAGATACCTCCGTAAAATTGTGGTAGGAAGAAATAACTATCACCACCTATTGTTTTCGTAACTAAATCAGCAGCATAGTAGAAAAACAAAAATGCAATACTACTAGCAAAAACTATAGCCAGAAATAACACTCGTAAAGCACGACGCTTTTTTCGTGACATATGTTCGTCAAGAAATATTGTCGGAGCATATCTGCGTATTTCTTTTGTGTAAGTATTCATACAATAAATAAATTTATTCCATAAATAAAAGCAACAAAAATTGCAAACGGTGCGATGAGCCAAAACACGAATAGAAAGATTAGTACAAAAACCCAAAACAAAAGGGTTAGCAATCCAGCAATAATAATCACAGTCCGTACAAGCGCCCCAAGAATACGCATCACAGTATTAACTATGATTACTCCAATCAGGTCTTCAACTCCTGCTTTATTATGTTCCTCTTTAAGTCTTTTATAGGGAGAAAAAAGTGTTCTTAATAGAAGTGTGATTGAAAAAAACTTAAGTAAAAACCAAAAAAAATTCGCCCATACATGAAAAATATCTTTGAATGCTCGGCCATAGTGCCATGAAAAATAATCAAAAAAGAAAAGAGCTGAACTCATTACAATTATTATAGCTCATGAGCGGTACATAAAAAGCCTAAAATGCACTAGATGTGTTTCAAAACGCAAATCGTAATTTTATATGTGTGCATTACACAGCAAGATGTGTCGTGTCATTATATAAAATAGGTAGCCATGCACACACATTACCATTCTCACGCTCCAAAAATTCAAGTGTTGTAATTGCAGAGTTTTTTATTTTTGAGAACGGTGAAAAAATTGGAAAATAATCAATAGTCTTCAAATTTTGTTCTCTACATATAAATGCAATTAATATCTCCAGAAATACAGCGTGCGACACCACCACCACATTTGAATGTAACGTACTTATTGACTCAAGCTTATCGACAACACTCCTTGCTCTTTGATGTAACTCATAAATAGACTCTCCATCTTGATAATGCCAACCAATTTTATCGTGATTCCATATAGTACTAAATACATAACGAATTGTCTTAAAATGAAAATGTGATATTCCATACAATGAATTCGGTCTCCTAATCTCACGTAAAGTATGTGTCCGTTCTATTGGAACATTTGTAACTGCAGAAATTTTTTCAGCAGTTGCCACAGCTCTTGGGAGGTCACTACTAAATATAGTATCTATATTTTCACTCTTAAGTGCATTGGCCACCATCTCAGACTGCACGGTACCAACAGAGGAAAGTCCCGTGTCTAATGGCTGATGTATATGTCGTACATTCAATTCTGTCTGACCATGTCTTACAAAATAAACTCGCATACTAATATTATGAGTCCTTTTTACATAAATCAATAATTGCAAGCTCAAGCGGTAGTTGTGGTAAATACATATTTCTAGTCTGAACTGAAACTTCTAGAAGACGCAACAATAAATGTGAATGTATCGGGGACTTCTTATCATCTGCATAAGATTGCATAATCTTTCGATTATCATCGTCATATTGAACAAGTAGTTCTTTTGTATCATTTGAACCATGACGAACAAGAATAATTGCACGAATTCTTTCTAAAAGAATCTTCATAAACAATTTCATATCTACATGCATATCTACAGCATCCTGCACAGACCTTAAACCAAGAGTTAAGTCCTTTGTATGAAATGCAGTAATAATATCCATAATTAGTGCATTTTTAGGAGCACCTATAATTGTAGCAACCTCATCAGCATTTGCCTTAGTATCACTAGATGCCATTATAACTTTCTGTGTAACACCAAGAGCATCACGAAATGATCCATCCGCCGCAATCGCAATCATGTCAGCTGCTGTAGAATCTAAATCAAAACCTTCTTTTTTCGCTATACCAAGAACAATGTCTTTAAGCACTGCACAAGATGGTGCTCGAAATTGAAACACTTGACACCTTGATGTAATGGTTGCAAGCAATTTATCTGGCTCTGTTGTGGCTAATATAAACACAACATGCGCCGGTGGCTCTTCAAGTGTCTTAAGAAGTGCATTAAACGCCTCTTTGGTAAGCATGTGTATTTCGTCGATTATATATACTTTATATGGCGACTTATACGGAAGTGTATGCACAGCATCACGCAACTCCCTGATATCATCAATGCCTCTATTTGACGCAGCATCTATTTCGTAAATATCTACATCTTTAGCACCTATAGCACTAGCAAAAATTCTAGCAACTGTTGTTTTACCTGTGCCACGTGAACCTGTAAACAATAATGCATGTGGAATTGTTTTCTTTGATATTGCTCCTTGTAGTACAGAGATGATGTGGTCTTGATTCTTAACGTCCTTAAATTTTAAAGGACGATATTTTCTATATAAAACTGACGATACTTCATTCATGCGAGCTATTATAACAGAGTTAATCTAATCAACAGAAAACCTACTCACTGTATGAAAGTAACTTAACAATATCAGACTCAATATCTTCACTTCCAAGCAGTACAATTCCAATTTTTTCCTCATTCTCTAAATTAAATACCCCAACAAATGTTTTTCCTGCTTCATAAAGAAATCCATTTTTTCCACCAGCAAACGAATCTATATTACTAGCTGGATTATTATTTATAAGACCAACATCATCACTAATATACATTTTAAGTTGTGTAATATCTATAATAGCTGGATACTTCTGATACAAATATGAAAAAAATTTAGACAGGTCAGTAACGGTAGATACGTTGCGTGCACTTAGTCCTGTTGAATCTTTTATAACAGTATCATTAAGTTTTAATTCATCGGATAATCGTTCAATTGCAAATACCCTCTCTACACCAAGAACACGTCCAATAGCTGCGCCCGCATCATTTGAAGACTCTATAAGTAATGGGAAAAACAAATCATGCAGTGTCTTTGTGTCACCAAGCACAATCTTCCCTGAACGACCCTCCGTAACCACATCCTGCCATACAAGCAACGCTTCTTCTTCTTGTCTTTCAAGTGACACCACGCTGTATGCAGTAAATAATTTTGTTATTGAAGCAATTGACCTTACAACATCGACATCATAACCTTCTATAACAAGACCTGTTTCAACATCAAACAAACCCCATGTTTTTGCGGTAAGTTCTGGTACTTCTTTTATTTCTGTAGCCGTAACAACAGATATAACTTCCGAATAGTGCTTGTGATTGGTAAATACCAAAACACCGACAATAAGCAGAAATGAGCCGACAATAATTATTGCTCTACGTGACATATAAAAATAATACCCTTATTATATCAGAGTATTATTTTTTACTGTTTAGTGGTTACTTCTTCTTTCTTGTAGTTTTCTTGGTTGCTTTTTTTGCTGACTTTTTTGCTGACTTTTTTACAACCTTTCTCTTTGTTTTCTTTATTGGTTTCTTTACAACTTTTTTCTTTGTTTTTTTAATAGCCTTTTTAACTTTCTTTACAGCACCGCTCTTCTCAATGTTCTTCCAATGCCCCTTCATTTCATCTTTAAAATCTTTAATTTCACCTCTAGTTGCATTTTGCACCGTACTATATGCACCACCAACATTTTCAATAAGAGCAGAATATTCTTCTTCAGTAATTTGTTCTGCATTTTCTAAGGCCTCTAACACTTCAGCTTTTGCTTTTAGCATCCAACTTTTTGCATTCTTTCTATTTTTAGCAGCTTTTTGACTTCCATATAAAAAGTAAGTACCAGCCGCAGCCACTGCTGCTGCAGTAAGTCCAACACCAATACCAATTTTTTGTTTAGATGTAATTCTTGTGTTTTTCTTGTTTATCTTTTTCTTTGCCATGTTATTTTTTATTTTATTTAATCTTCGTCTTTAATGCTGAGTTCTGTACGAGATGATTTACTACGCGATTTCTTTGAAGCTTTTTTCTTCTTTCCAGTGGCACCAAATGGACTCCTTTTCATAAACATACTAATTACATGTGAAAAAAAACCTCCACCTTTAAAATACTCTCGCATATTTGACACATCTTCTGCAATAATTTCACTACTCTTCTCAATACGCTCAATGACTTGTCGTACAGATTTTAAAATCTTTACGACATGATAGAGTGCAATACAAAGAAGTAATGTAAACACAATCACAGCTATTCCTGTGATAAAGAAAAAAATGTTTGCTTGTAACACTTCACTCATTACTTATAAGTGTACCAGATGATTGCAATAGACTGTTAGGTGCCTCCTGTATAAAAGTGGAAACTTTTTTTTCTATTTCTTCAACAGAGTTTGATTCCATCAATTTTACACGCAATTCTTTTGCACCATTAAATCCATTTACATAAGCTTTGTAGTGTTTCTTCATAACAGAAAAATTTTTGAAAGGCAAAAGTTTTGTAAAAAGTTTTGTATGTTCCAACATTACATTCAAACGCTCTTCTATAGATATATTCGATAAATCTTTTTCAGGATGAAAAAGCCAAGGATTACCAAAAATTGCTCGTCCAAGCATAACTCCATCTGCACCTACTTCAATCGCCATCTTCCTTGCATCAATTACAGATTTCACATCACCGTTTCCGATAATCAGTGTGGGATATTGATTATCATTGTTTCGTCTCCATGCTTCATTTTGTATTTCATCTCTTATCTCAACCGCCCTACCAACATGTTCCCACCTAGCCGGAACTTTTGACATCTCTTTTCGTGTGCGTGCATGGATTATTACAGCTGCTGGCGACTCCGAAAGAATCTGTGGCAACCATCTTTCTATTTCGTCCTTATTATATCCAACACGAGTCTTTACTGTTATTGGCAGGTCTCCAGCACCTTTCTTTGCCACTCGAATAATCTCACATGCATTATCTGGATTCTTTATCATCGCAGAGCCACACCCCTGTTTCTCAATACTTCTATCGGGACACCCCATATTTATATCAATCCCATCAAATCCAAGTTTCTTGCAAAATCGTACAGCTTTCTCCATATATTCTAGATTTGAACTAAAAAGCTGTGCAACTATTGGACGCTCTTCTTCAGAAAAAATAAGGTCAGCCATAAGTTTTTCTTTGCCTTCTGGTGTTGCTCGTATTATTCCATCTGCAGAAACAAACTCAGTCCACATCACATCTGGACCACCAATTGTTCCATCACTTCTTTCGTGTGCAGAATACTTTGCAATAAGACGCCGAAAAGGCGCATCCGTTACATCAGCAAGAGGAGCTAACACAAAAAAAGGCTTAGGTAATTTGTTCCAAAAATTCATCTTGTCAAATTAATAACATTTTTTTGCACATTATTAAATACTTACTGATTCAGTTGAAGTTGATGTATCCTCAATAACTTCTTCAATGTCTAGTTCTTCGTTTACAAAAATCTTATTACCAAATCGTAAATCTATATAATTAAAATTACCTGGAGCTATATGATTAAATTCATCTGACTCTAAAATTGATTGCAGATTTGCAAAAATGTCTTGCACTGTCATGTCGCTGGCTGTAATAAGTTTTCCTCCACCATTTATAAAATATGTTATATCTCCAACACTTGAATGTAATATGTTTACTATACGAAATTGAAATGCTTCTTCAATCATGCCAATTAATTCATCCATTGACTGAACCATATTCTCGTCAAACACTTGTACTCCAGAAGCGAGTGTTAGACCATCAATTACATGTCTGGTAAATGCACCGCCACGCAGTGGCGGTGCTGGAGAAAATAGATACCCTGTCTTATCTAAAAAATAACAAGGCGAACTTTCTTGCTCTGATTCACACACAAGTGCATGTGGAAAATACTCACTAAAAACAATATTTAATTTTATATTTGATTCTTTTGTCACTTTCACGTCATGTACTCTCACTACATTAGTCAAAGATTCAACAATCGCTTCTTTTGGGTATGTTAAAGCAAATCTCTTGGGGACCAATAATAAATACGACCCTGTAAGATTTTGCTCAACAATATTTTTCATAACATCATATGAAACTGTCTCGCCACCACTTATATTTATTTCTGAAATTGTAAGTGATGGCATTCTAGTCAAATACCATACGCCAATAACAACAGCGACAAAAAAACTTACAATTACAACCGCAATCACCACATGACGAACCATACTTCGTCTCGTATCTCTACGTACAATTCTTTTGCGACGATTTTTGCGCCAAAACAGAGCCATAGCCCTATTGTATTACATCTTTGCCAAAATATTTATGCAAAACCTTCGGAAGTTGTATGGTTCCATTTTCTTGCTGAAAATTCTCAATCAAAGACACTAGTATTCTTGGCGTTGGAACCGCTGTACAGTTTAATGAATGAGCATAACGCAACTTACCTTCAGAATCTTTATATCTAATATTAAACCTTCTTGTCTGAAAATCGTGGAAATAAGATGCGGAACTAATTTCTCGATACTTTTTTTCATCAGGTACCCAAAGTTCAATATCATATTTCTTAACCTGACCTTGCCCTAAATCACCACTACAATTAATTATGGTGTGGTAAGGGATTTCAAGTGATTCAATAAACTCTTCTGTGTTTCTATTTAATTCCTCGTGATATTTCACAGATTCCTCGTGACTAGCTTCACACAAAAGAACCTGTTCTAATTTATAGAATTCATGTACACGAATAAGACCTTTTGTATCTTTACCATGACTTCCCGCTTCACGTCTGTAACAAGGAGAAAAAGAAAGCCATTTTATTGGAAACTGAGATTCCTCAAGAATATCATCTGCGTAGTAACCCATCGTTCCAATCTCTGCTGTACCAGTAAGACAATCATCGTCCTGTGTTTTATATATATCTTCAACCTCATTCGGAAGATGTCCAGTGCCATACAAATTACTTTGACGCACAATAGAAGGCGTTATCATCGGATTAAAACCTTTTTGCAAATAAAAATCTTGGGCATAATTCCAGATTGCCCAAGACAATCTTGCGCCATCATTTATTAAATAGTATCCGCGAAAACCATGAACTTTCGTACCACGCTCAAAATTAACCATATCCAGTTTGGTCATAATATCTATATGATTTTTTGGTTCAAACTCAAATTTAGTCATCTCTCCTTTATGTCCTTCAGGGTACCAAACTTTAATTTCTATGTTATCTTTTTCATCATTTCCTTCTGGAACAGAGACATCAGGAATATTTGGGACTTGCAACATAAGTGAATGCCACTCTCTCATTATTTCTTTCAATTCCTCTTCTTCTTTATGAATTTTTTCCTTTAATTCTTTCATCTCGGAAATAAGTCTTTGTTTGTCTTCATCATCAGCACTTACTACCTGTCCAGACACTTTATTTTGCTCGGCCTTCTTAGATTCAACTAAAGACATTAATTTTTTTCGCATATCATCAATCTCAACAAGCCTGTCGAGGTCTACGTCGACAAATTTTTTCTTTGCACCCATCTTTACAAGATCAAGATTCTCTCGAATAAATTTAATATCAAGCATTTTATAAAATATTTATTGTGTCTGATTATACATTATTATAAAGACTAAAAGCTACCTAGTATCGTGCTAGGATTAAACAATTATGTTTCCGATTCAAAAACTTCCTATTTCTGAATTTCCGGAGATGTTGAATGAAATCCCAGAACCACCTAAACAACTTTATTATAGAGGAAATCTACCACCGCAAAATGCAAAACATCTCACCGTGGTTGGTTCACGAAATTACACAACTTACGGAAAACAAACACTAAAAAAACTTATATCAGGACTACGCGGATACAATATTGCAATAATTTCAGGACTTGCGTTAGGAGTAGACGCGCTTGCACACCAAACAGCGTTAGATGTAGGTTTGTACACACTTTCAGTACCGGGTTCTGGAATTGATGATAAAGTCCTTTATCCTTATAGAAACAAAGTTTTGGCACAAAATATTTTGAATTCTGGTGGTGGTTTATTGTCTGAGTATGAACCAGATTTTCGAGCAACAAAATGGTCATTTCCGCAACGCAACAGAATTATGGCAGGACTGTCTCACGCAACTCTTGTTGTAGAAGCAACTCAAAAATCTGGAACCTTAATTACCGCTAAATTAGCTACTGAATACAATCGTGATGTACTTACAATCCCTGGTTCTATTTTCTCAGACCACACGGAAGGACCGCATATGCTTATAAAACTTGGAGCAACACCAATAACAACATCGAAAGATATTCTCGAAGCACTTCATATAGACACCGAACCTACAAACATAAAAATGGAACCATCCGACTTAACGCCGAATGAACAACTTATATATGCCGAGCTATCAGAACCAAAAGATAAAGACATGTTATTTCGTTCAATAAACATACCTACACAAGAAATAAATACGACACTTACGCTCATGGAACTTAAAGATTTAATTGTTATAGATATGAATATCGTGCGAAAAAATCAATAAATATCTCCCACAAACATTGACAAAGACTATTATTATATAGTATGGTTTGTGACAGAAATTCTGTAAAGAACCTTAAAATCCTTTAAAATAACTAAATGTGTCGTAAGGAGGTTTTATGTCATATGAACAAATTTTTTCTTTTTTTAATTCAACGATATCAGACAACGAAATTGTTATATGGGGACTGAATAAAGCATACTCAAATGGCAGATACGTACGTCTTTCACAAGGAACATTACTTGTGAAAACAAGAGAGAAATTAAGAAAAGATTATTATTTTTGCTATAATATCTCACAACAAGGAGAAAGCGCTTACGGTTCTGTAAAGGATAAAAACCTATCTTCGAGACTACGTTCTTATATAAATGTTCATTACAAAACAAAAAACACAAACTGCTCAACATTTGCTCATTTTTTAGCCACTGGAAAATTAATTGAATGTGAATCTGACAAAAATTACTTAATTTCTAAACACGTAATGACCACTTACACTGGCCAAAAAATATGTGTTGGAGATATGTTGTGCGTTATGTATTGGAGCAAAACAGCATGTTCAAGAAAAATGCCAAGTGCCTTGCGTAAGAATTTTCTTAAAAGCAAAAAAGAGAAATGCCGTTACAACTCTCTTTTTATAAAAAGATTCCGGAAACACATTGTATATACAGCAGAAGAAATTAAAGGACTTTATACTGATCTTCCTATAAAGGACTTTCATTTTTTTGTGTGTGTTGATGTACAAAATAATATACCAATATTTGCTCACCAGCTTGGGAAAAATATGATAGACAATTGTGAAAACTCACCTATTATATTTACAAAAGGTGCATATGACCCGTACAGGGAAAAAGATACATCTCCAGCATTTATTTTTATTAATCGGGCAAAAAACAGAAAAATTGCGAGCTGAAACAGGGGTCATGAATAGTAATTATTCATGACTTTTTTATAATTTTATAACATTAAAATCAATAGATATTATACTTATAATTTGACATATTCTTCTTAACCTAGTATCTATGATGGAACATATGTCTACATTAGTCATAGTTGAATCACCGGCAAAAGCCAAAACAATTGAGAAATATCTCGGAAATGGATATACAGTAAAAGCATCTGTTGGGCACGTTCGTGATCTGCCAAAAAGTAATAAAGATGCTGTTGATATAGACGGTGGTTTTGTACCGCACTATATAGTATCTCCCGGAAAAGAGAAGATCATTAAAGAACTAAAGGTTGCAGCAAAAAAAGCTGATAATGTATTACTAGCACCAGACCCCGACAGAGAGGGCGAGGCTATTGCTTGGCATGTAGCAGAACTGATAAAGAAAGATAACAAAGACTTAAAACGAATTGTATTTCACGAAATCACAGAGCCCGCAATAAAAGAGGCCTTGAAGCATCCACGAAAAATTGATATGCATCTGAAAGAAGCGCAGGAAGCAAGACGTGTACTAGACAGACTTGTTGGATACGATTTATCAGGACTTATATGGAAAAAAGTTCGCTATGGTCTTTCTGCTGGACGAGTACAATCACCTGCACTCCGTATAATAATGGAAAAAGAACGAGAAATTCGTGCGTTCATTCCAGAAAATTACTGGGTACTTACAGCAAACACAGAAACGGAAGAAAAAACTAATCTGCCACTTACATGTACCGAAGAACCGAAAACCAAAAAGGAAGCTGACCGAATTGTAAAAATTGGTAAAGCAAATAAGTGGCACATAACAGAAATAAAAGAGACTGAAACAAAACGAACACCAAAACCACCATTCACAACATCAACAATGCAACAAACAGCATCTACTCGCCTTGGTTTCGCACCATCTCGTACAATGGGTGTTGCACAAAAACTTTATGAAGCTGGGCATATTACATATATGCGCACAGACTCAACGTCAATAAGTCCTATCGCCGAAAAGCAAATAATTGCATTGTTACATGATGAATATGGAAAAGAATATGTACAACCACGAAAATTTAAAACTAAAAGTAAATCTGCTCAAGAAGCTCACGAAGCAATAAGACCAAGTAATTTTGCAATACGTTCTGCAGGACTAACTGGCGACCAAAAAGCTTTATATGAATTAATATGGAATCGAACGGTTGCATCTCAAATGACTGATGCGAAAATAAAACGAACTAAAGTAATTGCAAATATTAAAAACACGGAAGAGGATATTCCCGATTTCTCTGCAAATGCATCACGTGTAATTTTTGACGGGTGGTTAAAAGTAGATTCTAAAGCACGTGGCGAAGACACTGAAGTTCCACCGCTAAAAAAAGGAGACTTTCTAAAACTCATAGACTTAATATCTGAAGGAAAAGAAACACAACCACAAGGACGATATACCGAAGCTGGTCTAATTAAAGAACTTGAAAAACGAGGTATTGGTCGCCCATCAACATATGCATCTATAATAAAAACTATTATAGATAGAGGCTATGTAGAAAAAGAAGGTCGCACACTGCTACCTACAGACACAGGGGACGTTGTTTCTTCTTTTTTGGAAGAACATTTTTCAAAATATATTGACGATGATTTTACTAGTGAAATGGAAGATGAACTGGATGAAATTGCTGAAGGAAAACGTGAATATGTGAAAACACTCAAAGATTTCTATACACCATTCAAAAAGGCGGTTGATTCAAAAGAAGATATAGAAAAACTTACCAACCTTGGTCCAGGACCAAAAGAATTCCCTTGCCCTTTGTGTAAAAAAGAAATGGTAATTAAATTGGGTCGCGGAGGTAAATTCCTTTCTTGCGCCACTTTCCCAGAATGTGATGGGGCACGAATGATTGATGGTAGTGAAATAAAAGACGACGAACCAATTGGTAAGCATCCTGACACAGGAGAAAATATTTTTATTCTAAACGGACGCTTTGGACCATACGTACAGCTTGGTGAAACTCCAGAAAAAGTTAAAGGTAAGAAAACCGTAAACCCGCGACGGGCAAGTATTCCAAAAGATAAAAGTGTAAGTGACGTAACATTAGAAGACGCCGTGCACCTTCTAGTTCTTCCACGTGAACTTGGAACACACGAAGACACTGGTGAGCCTGTAATTGCAAATACTGGACGTTTTGGACCCTACATAGTGCATGCAGGAGACTTCCGTTCTCTTAAAGGAGATGATGATCCATATACAATTACGTTCAAGCGAGCTAGTGAGATACTTAAAGAACCCAAGAAGCTACGTAAAGGTGAGAATCTTGTAAAGGAAGTTGGAATACATCCAAAGACTAAAAATATGATAAAAGTATTTGAATCAAAATCTGGAAGATATCTAAAGAAAGGATTCAAGCGACTATGGTTATCAGATAAGACAGATATTAAAAAATTCTCTGTAGAGGATGCGTTAGAGATTTATAAAAACCAAAAATAAAAAAGTTGGTATGCAAAATGAATTTTTTGTTTTAAAAACCATCATTACTTAACCTCAAGCAAATACTTGTCTATCATTTCTTTAGGAGTACAATCTCATTATGTCTGATGTTGATTCTATTATACAAAGCCTCGCATCCTCTTCTGAAGCTGATAAAAAGCTAGTTACTTTAGCGTACGAATTTGCCAAAAAAGCACACAAAAATGACAAACGTTATTCGGGTGAGACATATTTAACTCATCTTGTTGTCGTTGCCCAATCATTGGCAGATATGGGGATGGGTACACGTACAATTGCAGCTGGCCTATTACATGACACTGTAGAAGATACTGATGTAACAACAAATGATATTCTGGAAAAATTTGGTGATGAAATACTTTTTCTTGTTGAAGGTGTAACAAAACTTGGTTCTGTTCGTTATTATGGAACAGATAGACATAACGAGAGTCTAAGAAAATTATTTGTAGCAACCAGTCAAGACATACGTGTGCTCATAATTAAACTCGTAGACAGACTTCATAATATGCAAACCCTAAAGTTTGTTCCTGAAGAAAAACAAAAACGGATTGCTCAAGAAACATTGGAAATATATGTACCAGTTGCACATCGTTTAGGAATGGGACGTATACGAAAAGAACTAGAGGACCTCGCGTTTCCTTATGTATATCCAGAAGAATATATTCGTGTAGTAGAAACAGTTAAGGCTTTAGCTAAAAAATCCAATTCAGAGCTTGAAAAAGCACGAAAGACAGTGCAAAAGAAATTGGCAGAAGCCGGAGTACGTGATTTTCATACAGCAACAAGAATAAAAGGTACATACAGTCTTTACCAAAAACTTAAAAGGCGTGATTGGGATATTGATAAAATCTATGACTATCTAGCCATTAGAGTAATCTTAAAAAATGTCGATGAGTGTTATAAAGTATTGGGAATCATTCATAATTTGTGGCGACCAATGCCATCTCGTATGAAAGATTATATTGCCTTTCCAAAACCAAACGGATACAAATCTATACACACAACCGTTTGTATTCCGTCTAGTGCCATACTAGAAATACAAATACGAACAGAAGAAATGCATCGTGAAGCAGAATTTGGTATTGCATCCCACATGATATACAAAGAAGAACAATCCGGTAAGAAAGCTTATTCAAACAAATCATGGTTTTCAATACTTGTGCCATCTCTATTTCGACCATTCTCATGGCGTGATTCATTTGATGATAAAAATAAAGTTATTTCTAGCGAACAACCTCATAAAGAAAAAATTCCTAAATGGATACAAGAAATTGGAGACGCTCATGCAAGCTCTGCAAAAGAAGGGGCGTTTTTAGAAGGTCTTCGTAATGACTTCTTCTCGTATCGCATCTTTGTATTTACACCAGAAGGAGATGTTGTTGACCTGCCAGTTGGGGCAACACCAATAGACTTTGCATATGCTATTCATTCGGAAATTGGAGACCATGTATCAGGTGCCAAAGTAAACAATAAGCTGGCTGGGCTTGATACAGAACTCCATAATGGAGACATAGTAGAAATAATTAAAAAAACTGCAAGCCATCCGACACAAAAGTGGTTAGAATTTGCAAAAACATCACTTGCACAACGTAGAATTCGAACTGCCTTAACTAGTACAGAATCAACCAACAAATAACAAAAGGTTGGTAGTTTATCTGTAATTATTTATTTTCTATAGTGAAAAGTTTTTTATCGAATACAAAGCTGTGTCTTCCTCGTCTTTTTTAACTTGCGTTTCTGGTTCCTCATTAATTTGTGGTTTCTGATTAACCACATTATTTGATTGATTATGTTCAGGAACAACACTCTCCTCTTTAGTTGCTACATGTGTATTTTGATGCGTAGCATTAACATTTGAAATAGTTTGTGGTGCATCTGCAATTGATTCGTCACTCACCTGCTGACAAACGGTGCCTTCTCTTTTGTCTTCTTCAGGAATCTCCTCTATCTGAGACTCTACATACAAAGTGTCGTGCCCTGTATAATCTTCGTGTGGCGACAAATTAGCACCTTCCTCCACATTTGTTTCAAAATTTTCAACAACATCATTGTCTGGCAGTTCTACCGTTGCTACTTCTGGAGCTGGCTCATCAACTACGTCTGGAGCTTTCGTGTTTTCGTCATTATTCTCAATATTATCTGTAAAATTTTCACCAACAACCGTTTCCAGCGGTGTTGCTTTAATAATGTGAGAAATTACTGAATTTTCATTATCAAGTTTCTGGTCCTCTTTATTCTGTCCATTAATAATTACAAATAACTTTGCTAAATCTTCTTGAGAAAAATAATCAATAGTAAGTCTCCCACCATAATCAGTTTTTGAAATTTGTACACGAGTACCAAGCGATTCTGTAAACTGTTTTTCAATTTCAATAATTTCTGGATCAACATCCCAGTTCTTTTTACGAACCTTATCTACCGCAACCTTTCTCGCAAGCTTCTCCACCTCACGTACTGAAAGCTTTTTAAGCATAGTTTCTCTAAATAAAACATCTTGCTCTTCAGGACGGTCATTAAGCATCAAGAGTGTTCTAGCATGCCCATCCGCAATATCTTCAGAGCGAAGTGCATTTAAGATTGTATCTGGTAACTGTAAAAGTCTAATTGAGTTTGAAACATACTCCCGACTTTTTCCCATCTTTCTTGCTATTTGTGAATGAGAAAGTTCAAAACTATCCGCAAGCTGTTTAAACGCAAGAGCGCGGTCTATAGCATTTAAATCTTCTCGCTGAAGATTTTCTATAATGGCAAGCTCTAGCTTCATGTGTTCGTTCTCTTCTCCTGAACGTATAATTACAGGAACCTGTTCTAGACCAACAAGCTTTGATGCGCGAAGCCTACGTTCTCCAGCAATAAGTTCATATTCTGTCTTAAATGCACCACTATCACCAATGATTTCACGCCTAGTTACAATAAGTGGTTGCAACATTCCATACATCCTGATTGACTCACCGAGCTCTTGGAGTTTTTTTTGATTAAATTCTCTACGTGGTTGAAATGGGTTTGGTACAATTTTTTCAACCTCAACCCAAAAAATAGAATTTGATTCGTATGTCATTCCGAACATTGTATCACATTGATTAAAAGTACCCTGTTTATAAATTACACGTAATCTGATAGACTCGTAGACACCAATCATTTGTGTTGTTTTTAATGTGCTGAACTGGATAAAAAGTAAATAATTTCACTTTTTCTTCAATCTATAAATTATAATTAACATATTGATTGGTGCAAACAAGTCAAAAATTTAGGAGTTGAATACAGTGAATACATTTTATTTATGGGCGTGTGGCGGAATTGGTATACGCGCACGACTCAAAATCGTGTGGAGCAATCCATGAGGGTTCGACCCCCTCCACGCCCACCATTTGTGTGCAATACACAATTTATACTATGAACAAATTTCTCGCAAAAAAACCAAAAGTAATAGTAATAGTTGGACCTACTGCTTCTGGTAAGACCAGACTATCAATTGAACTAGCTAAAAAATTTGATGGCGAAATTATTTCTGCAGATTCAAGACAAATATATAAAGGGTTAGATCTTGGAACAGGAAAAGTCACTAAAGAAGAAATGGACGGTATACCACACCATATGTTAGATGTGTCTGACCCAATGAATATCTATACATCATCAGACTTTGTACATGATGCTAAATTAGTACTAGATGACATATTAAAGCGTAAAAAAATACCTATCATTGCCGGAGGCACATTCTTCTATATAGATAACTTGTTGGGTAAAATACAAACACCTGAAGTACCACCAAACAAAGAACTTAGAGCGAAGCTTGAAAAAATGAGTACAGATGCACTTTTTACAGTGTTGCTACAAAACGATGCACGACGTGCAGAAGAAATTGACCCACATAACAAACGTAGACTCATTCGTGCTCTTGAAATAATTGAAGTACTTGGTAGAGTCCCAAAACAAAAATCTGAAATAAAGTACGACACATTTACTGTTGGTATAAAAACAAACAGAAAACAGCTTCACGAAAATATTAAAATACGAATTGAAGACAGATTAGAGGAAGGAATGATAGAAGAAGTTAAAAAATTACACGAGGGAGGAATGACATACGAACGTATGGAAGACCTTGGTCTTGAATATAGATATATTTCACGTTTGCTTCAAAAGAAACTTACAAAAGAAAAAACAATTAAAGAATTAAATGCTAAAACAAGACAATTTGCCAAACGACAACTTTCTTGGTTAAATCGCAATAAAGAAATACACTGGCACACAAATACAGATAGAAGAAATATAGTAAAAGAAATTGAGAAATTTTTAACCAATTACGATTGACCAAATGACACCTTTGCCATACCATGTGGTGACTAATATTTAAACTGAATCGGTATAAATGTTATAAGGGCCTATAGTTTAATTGGTAAAACAGCGGTCTCCAAAACCGCCGTTCGTGGTTCAAGTCCACGTGGGCCCGCTCGAGTAAAAGAAAAACCTTAATGCATGCGCATTAAGGTTTTTCTTTTAGAACCTGACCTGCGTCAGGTTCGTGCTCGAGCGGGAGCCACAGCGATATTTATGAGCGAGGCGGGGTCGAAGGTGCTTAGTAGAATTGGAACGGAGTGAACAATTCTATT
>VAPH01048717.1_pt1 | contig 69710 bp, 62 predicted proteins | sample 3393861 | NCBI WGS metagenome assembly VAPH01 (sample SAMN08290439, study PRJNA428436) | hydrothermal vent metagenome | isolation source: Deep-sea hydrothermal vent chimney | place: Atlantic Ocean: South-mid Altantic Ridge | reverse complement strand
GAATAATACTATTATCTTTATATCTCATGTCGCTTGATCCTTGCGAAAATGTTTCTTCCTACGCGTTAGCGTATTTGTTCAACAGTTTATTTGGCAGAAAGTTGTAATTCTGATTTAGGTAGATGTCTGCCTATGTCGTTTATATCTGTATCCCAAGGTGCCATCTTTGTTTTGTAATATCAAGCAGATAATTAGATAACTTCATATAATTACATCTGACAAATACAGAAAGACCCCCTCACTGTATTTGATATATGGTAATATAAGGATATAGTTGTGACTGATTCATCAGGTTCTCTGTATCCAAAAACTGTGATATGAATCCAGTTGCCAATTGCTTCACCCGTGTATCATGGGCTCGCAATGACAGGCCGCTGCATTGTCAGATCATGCCTGGTCTGTCACCCTGATACCATGCCAGGCGATCGCTGCTGGATGTATCTTCTCTTGCGCTGAATTTCAGGTTAAAAACCCGGCTGTAGTATTCCATCGATGCGAATAGTGAACTTACCATGGGGTTGACGTGATCAATGGTGCTGATGTTTATCATACCGATACCTGCTTATAATACTTCTGGCGTGACAGGCTTAACCTGATTTGTTTCAATACTACTGTACCGAACACGACCAGATCAATAATCAGACAGCTACGTTACAGGAATATCAATATGAATATACTTATTACGGGTGCCAACCGGGGTCTGGGCCTGGCCTTTTGCCGATAATATCTGTTGCGCGGTGACCATGTCTGGGCATGTTACCGGTCAGATGAGGGCGGGCTGACTGACCTGGCATCATCTGGATTAACATGCCTGAAATGAGACGTATGCCATTATCCGGAAACTACCGAACTTGAACAACTGCCAGACAGGCTTGGTCTGGTTATCAATAACGCCGGGCTATACGGGCCTGTCAAGGCCGCGGGTCAATCGCTGGACAAGATCAGGCCGGAAGACATGATGAAGGTATTTGATACAAACTGTGTTGGCGCGCAGCGTGTCATCCAGTCAGTCAAAAACAGTGTCATCAAGGCACGGGGGACAATCGCCAATGTCAGTTCGCGTATGGGGTCTTCTTACGTACTGTTTTGAGTTTATTCTTTCTGTGCTTGGCAGGTTTCGAGCCGAAGTGGATGCCTGCATTATGCAGGAATGAATCCGGATATCGGTAATAATATAGATTGTGGGAGTACCTTCCAGGTATGATTCTAGCAGTCCAGCAACTCTGTATCATCATCTGAATAGGCCGGTGAGCAGGCACACAGGATATGCAGGTCTTCAGAAACGGTGTTTTCAACACTGTGGGCATTCAATGGGGGAATCAGGACAGTATCTCCCGGTTCAATATGAAAGGTTTTCATGCCCAGGGTTATGATACCTTGCCCGGATATCACATAATAGATTTCTTCTGATGAGCGATGTAAATGGAGTCCGGTTTTTGAACCGGCAGGAATGATGGCCTCGGCCAGGCTCTGATTTTTATTTCCATGATGCAGCGGGTGCATCAATTCCCGGACGGTGGAACCATCCTTGGTAACAAAAGGTTTTATATCCCGGTATTTTGTTCGCATATTTTTTCCAGGTAATTTTACAGAACTTCGCAATAACCAGCTGCCCGGGAATGACAGGGACTTCGGCTAATTGGCCACTACCCCCTGCCCCTCCTTAAATGAGGGACTAAGAAGAAGGAACCTGAATAATGTCACTTTTCCAGTTAACATCTTCCAGAAAAAACAAAACCCGGTAGTGATTTCACGTACAGGGTTTTGCGGATGTTACAAAATATGACTTCGGGGCTTTACACGGCCTTCATACTAAGGCGAATGCGACCCTGCTTGTCCACTTCTAGTACCTTGACCTTGATCACATCACCCTCTGACAGCTTGTCGCTGACCTTTTCGACACGTTCTTCACAGATCTGTGAGATGTGTACCAGCCCGTCCTTGCCTGGCAGGATGTTAACAAAGGCCCCGAAGTCCATCAGCTTGGCAACCTTGCCTTCGTAGATTTTGCCTACCTCGACATCGGCCGTTATCAGTTCAATGCGTGCACGGGCTTCTATACCGGCGGCTTCATCGACACAGGCCACCTTGATGACTCCATCGTCTGTGATATCAATGGTTGCACCCGTTTCCTCGGTGATCTGGCGTATGGTTGCGCCACCCTTACCGATGACATCACGGATCTTGTCCGGGTTAATACTGAATGTAACGATACGCGGTGCATAGGACGACATTTCTTCACGGTGAGTATCGATAACCTTGCCCATCTCATCCAGAATATGCAGCCGTCCCTCTTTGGCCTGTTCCAGCGCCTGCTCCATGATTTCCCGTGTTATGCCCTGAATCTTGATATCCATCTGCAGTGCATTAATACCATCGCGGGTTCCGGCCACCTTGAAGTCCATATCGCCCAGGTGATCTTCGTCACCCAGAATATCGGTGAGGACGGCAAACTTGTCACCTTCCTTGATCAGGCCCATGGCAACACCAGCTACAGGCGCCTTGATCGGCACGCCGGCGTCCATCAGTGACAGGCTGGTTCCACATACCGATGCCATGGAACTGGAACCATTGGATTCGGTGATTTCAGAGACCACACGAATGGCATAGGGGAAATCTTCCATCGCAGGCATCACTGCCTGTATACCACGCTTGGCCAGGCGTCCATGACCTATTTCACGACGCTTGGGGCTTCCTACGAAACCGGTTTCACCGACACAGTAAGGGGGAAAGTTATAATGCAGCATGAAGCTTGAACGATAAGTACCGGTCAGGGCATCAACAATCTGTGCATCTTTTGTTGTGCCCAGCGTTGTTACGACAATGGCCTGTGTTTCACCACGTGTGAACAACGCCGATCCATGCGCCCTTGGAAGGACACCGGTGCGTACTGCGATCTTGCGAACGGTTTTGGTATCGCGACCATCGATTCTTGGTTTGCCTTCAATAATACGATCACGAACAATTTTCTTTTCGAGTTTGCCAAATGCACCGATGACATCGGCCTCTGCAGGAGAGTCTTCTGCATCGCTAACCAGTTTTTCGACAACCGAGCTGCGAATCTCGTTGACCCTGTCGTAGCGTGCCATCTTTTCAGAAATCTGGTAGGCACCATCAAGGTCGGACTGACATGCATCGGCAGTCGCCTGCTCCAGCCCCTCGTTGCTTGCGGGTGCCTCCCAGGCCGCCGGGGTTACTCCCACTTCTGTGGCAAACTCGCTAATGGCTTTAATTGCGGTTTGCATTTGTTCCTGACCATACAGGACGGAACCCAGCATGACTTCTTCTGATAACCCTTTGGCTTCAGACTCGACCATCAGGATGGCAGTTTCTGTTCCTGCTACCATCAGATCCAGTTCAGATGTTTCCATCTCGGTCCGGGTCGGGTTCAGAATGTATTCCCCATCGACATATCCTACACGGGCAGCGCCCAGCGGCCCATTGAATGGCAGGCCTGAGATAGCCATGGCAGCAGAGGCGCCGATCAGGGACGGCACCTCTGTTTCCACTTCCTTGTTTAACGACATGACGGTACAGATAACCTGGACTTCGTTTTTATAACCTTTTGGAAACAAGGGGCGAAGCGGACGATCTATCAGTCTTGATGTCAGTGTTTCCGCTTCACTCGGACGACCCTCCCTGCGGAAAAAACCACCGGGAATTTTACCGGCTGCATAGGTCTTTTCCTGGTAATTCACAGTTAGCGGAAAGAAATCACGATCGGGCATGGCCTCTTTCTGACCAACCACTGTTACGAGGACGACGGTATCGTCCATGTTAACCATCACCGCAGCGGAGGCCTGTCTGGCTATTTCACTGGTTTCCAACACGACAGTATGTTTACCATACTGAAATTCTTTTTTTATAGGCGTCACGGATTATTCCTTCACTTGTATCCGGCTTTCCGGATACCCATTATTTAATTTATATGATTATCGACGTAGACCCAGACGTTTAATCAGGTCCTGATAGCGCGCCTCATCTTTTTTCTTGACATAATCCAGCAATTTACGACGCTGGTTAATCATGCGCAATAAGCCACGACGTGAATGATGATCGTGTTTATGATCATTAAAATGGGTCGTCAGTTTATTAATATTGCTTGTCAACAAGGCAACCTGGACTTCCGGGGAACCAGTATCATTACTGGAAAGCCGGTAGCCTTCTACGACACTCGATTTCTCTTGTGCACTCAACATACATATTCTCCTGATAGATCTTCTAAAGCCACTTACATCAAGCGGCGTATTTTACCTTTGGGGCACCCAAGTAACAAGCACTATTGGCAAAAAAATACCAATCAGATAAATAAGTTAGCTTGATCATCGACTTGATACGATCCCCTTCCCCGGGCTTATCCAGATTGGTGATTCTGACCTGTCCAGGCCACCCGGCCAGGCGTCTTGCGTATGCAACCATTCATAATGAACAGATTTCTTTTAAAGATATTTTTCAAGAGGTTATACGTTTCTCTTAAGACAATATTTATGTATGAAACAGGCGCTTTGGTGCAACCTTGCCATCGTCAGAGATCTGGCCTACGCCGATGAACTGCTGCTTCTCTGAATTATAAAGCCGCACCCATCCCCGGGTCGGTGCCCTGGGCACCTGCACGGGCTGTCCCTGCAACAGGTAATAAGCCATGTCGGCATTGAGCTGGACATCTGGCCAGTCCATCAGCGCGGAATCGATGGGTAGCAGCAAATCATCGAGCTGATGTTTATTCTCTGCCAGCATCGCTTCAAGTTGATCCAGCTTAACCATCTTCCCTGAGTCCTGAAATGGCCCAACGGTTAACCGCCGCAGCTCGACCACATGGGCCCCACAACCGAGTTTCTGACCGATATCCTCAACCAGGGTACGTATATATGTTCCCTTTGAACATTTAACGTCCAGCTCCAGCAGCCCATCCTTGTAAGCTATCAGGACAAGCTCATGAATATGAATCGTGCGGGGCTCCCTGACAACTTCAATACCCTGCCGGGCCAGGTTATACAGGCGCTCACCTTGGTGTTTTAAGGCAGAAAACATCGGGGGAATTTGCTCAATGGTCCCCGTGAACCCCTGCAAGACCTCCATGATCATCCTTTCATCCAGTCCGGGTACCTCGGATTCACTGGTCACCTCACCTTCGGCATCACCGGTATTGGTGGTCACCCCCAGGCGACCAACCAATTGATAACGCTTATCAGCTGTGAGCAGGAAATTGGATATCTTGGTTGCCTCACCAAAACAGATGGGCAGCATACCGGTAGCCAGTGGGTCCAGGCTGCCGGTATGCCCCGCTTTCTGGGCAAAGAATATTTTCTTGACCCTTTGCAAAGCCTGATTGGAACTTAAACCCGGTGGTTTATCCAGCAGGAGAACACCGTTTACCGGGCGTCCCCGTTTACGTCTGTGCGCCATAACTTTTAGCTTGTCACCTATTCATCAGCTTGATGATTTCTCCTGTCCGCAGACACGGCATCCTCTATCAGGCTTGTTAATCTGGATCCATTCTCTATAGAATCGTCATAGACAAAATGCAGGTGTGGTATATGACGAATTGACAGTCTTTGCGCCAGTTCATGCTGCAAAAAACCGGCTGCACCCGACAGCACAGACAAGGTCGATTCCCTCTTGCCATCGTCCAGTGTAGTGATATATACCTTCGCATGAGAAAGATCACGCGAAACCTTTACGGCATTAACCGATATCATGCCAACCCTTGGGTCCTTTAGCTGAGTGCGGATCAGGTCGGCAAGGTCACGTTGAATTTGCAGACCAATTCTGCGGGTTCGACTGAAATCTTTTGGCATATCCTGTACTGGAAATTATTATCTCTGTTCAGGTGTTACGTGAATCAGATACGTTTTGCAGGTTACAGTTCACGCTTGACCTGTACCCGTTCAAAGACCTCGATCTGGTCTCCTGATTTGATGTCATTGTAATTCTTGACACCAATACCACATTCGACACCTGATTTAACTTCATTGGCCTCATCCTTGAATCGTCTGAGTGATTCCAGCTCGCCTTCATAAATTACAATGTCATCACGTAATACGCGTATCGGGCTATTACGCTTCACCACACCATCGATGACCAGACAGCCGGCTATTGCACCCAATGAAGATGAACTGAACACGTCACGAACTTCTGCAAGACCAATGATGTCTTCCTTGAATTCCGGTGCCAGCATTCCTGTCAGGGCTGCCTTGACCTCATCAATCAGATCATAAATAACGCTAAAGTAATGAAGGTCGATCCCCTCTTCCTCTATCATTCGTTTGGATGAAACATCTGCACGTACATTGAAACCGAAGACAACAGCACCCGATGCCATTGCAAGGTTGATATCCGACTCATTGATACCACCCACTCCGGTGGCAACAATGTTGACTTTAACTTCATCAGTAGAAAGTTTTAATAATGAACCCGTAATTGCCTCAACCGAGCCTTGAACATCTGCCTTGATCAGAACATTGAGCGTGCTGACTTTTCCGCTCTCCATGTTTGTAAACATGTTTTCCAGCTTGGCCTTTTGCTGATTAGCCAGCTTGGTTTCACGTGTTCTGATTTGCCTGAGGCTGGCAACCTCACGCGCCTTACGCTCATCCTTGATGGCAACGGCCTCGTCACCTGCATTGGGGGGGCCCGAAAGGCCGAGTACCTCAACTGGTATGGAAGGACCTGCCGAGTCTACCGGTTTCCCGTCTTCATTCAGTATTGCCCGAATTCGCCCATACTCATTACCTGCAACCAGTACATCGCCTTTACGCAAGGTTCCTTGCTGCACCAGGACTGTTGCAACCGGGCCGCGACCCTTGTCGAGTCTGGACTCAATAACAACGCCCTTTGCGCCGGCATCGACAGGGGCCTTCAGTTCCAGAACCTCTGACTGCAATAATATGGCTTCAAGCAAACTGTCAACACCTTCACCGGTATGCGCTGAAACATTAATAAACATGACGTCGCCACCCCAGTCTTCCGGCATCACATCTTCCTGTGATAACTCCTGTTTTACTCTATCAGGTTGTGCCTCTTCCTTGTCAATCTTGTTTATGGCAATAATAATAGGGACACCACCTGCACGGGCATGCTGGATGGCTTCTTTTGTCTGTGGCATAACGCCGTCATCGGCCGCAACTACAATGATAACAATGTCGGTTGATTTGGCGCCGCGTGCACGCATTGCCGTAAATGCGGCATGACCCGGCGTGTCCAGAAAAGTGATCATGCCTTTATCTGTATCAACGTGGTAAGCACCGATGTGTTGTGTTATTCCGCCTGCCTCACCAGAGGCAACACGGCTATTTCTGATATAATCCAGCAAGGATGTCTTGCCGTGGTCCACATGGCCCATAATCGTCACAACGGGTGCACGCGGCTCAAGCGGGGCATCGGATTCTTCAACTGTTATAAGTTGTTCTTCAATGGCATCATCACTGATCAGCTTGACTGTATGGCCCATTTCCTCAACGACTACGGTGGCTGTCTCCTGGTCCAGAACCTGATTTATCGTAACCATACTACCCAGATTCATCATGACCTTGATCACTTCTGCCGCCTTGACCGTCATTTTTTGTGCAAGCTCGGCAACTGTAATCGATTCGGGAATATTAACTTCATGAACAATGGGCGCCACCGGCCTTTCAAAACCATGCTCCTGACTTGATGAGACCGTTACATTCCTGTTCTTGGGTTTTTTCTTGCGCCGACCACTTTTATTAAGCGACACATGTAATTCCTGGCGGCCGTAACGTGTCGACTTGTCATCCTTGCGCTTACCTTTTTTCTCAGGCTTTTTGTCACCCTTGCCACCCGCTTCTTCGGCTTTCATGGCGTTTTCCCTGGCCTTTTCCATCTCCTGACGCAGCAATGCCTCTTCTTCTGCTTTTTTGCGTACCTCTTCTTCTTTGGCCTTGAGTTTCGCCTGCGCTTCTTCCTGTTGCCTGAACTCTTCCTTCTCTTTTTCTTTGGCTTCTTCTTCTGCCTTTAACCTGGCCTCTTCCTGCGCTTTAAGTTCGGCTTCTTCCTTTTTCTTGCGCTCTTCCTCCTCGAGGATATCCGAACGTTTGACGTATGTGCGCTTCTTGCGTACTTCTACATTAACTGTCTTGCTCTTGCCATGCGTACCTGTTACACGCAATTCACTTTGAGTCTTTCTTCGTAATGTAATCTTGCGCGGTCCTTCCCCGTCAGCACCCATATTTTTCCCATGACTGAGACGCAGATGATCCAGCAATTGCATCTTCTGCCGATCTGTTATCAAGTCAGTATCATTGGAGAAATTCAATCCTGCTTCACCCAGTTGGGCCAGCATTTTTTCTGCTGGTACTCCAACGACTTCAGCAAACTGCTTGACTGTTACATCTGACATCTGGTTTTGCTCCGGTTATTAACCTTGCTGATCTTCTTCAAACCAATGCGCCCTGGCGGCCATAATAAGCTCGCCCGCATTCTCATTACTCATCTCCTTGATTTCAACAAGCTCATCAACTGCCAACTCGGCCAAATCATCAAGAGTGGTAATTTTCTTGCCTGCCAGTACATATGCCAGATCTTCTGTCATCCCTTCCAGATCCAGCAGTTCCTGTTCGGGTGTACTGTCCCCGATCTGCTCTTCATTGACTATGGCCCGGGTCAGAAGCACATCGCGTGCCCGACCTCGTAGTTCCTCTACTATGGCTTCATCAAATTCCTCAATTTCCAGCAACTCACTTGCCGGCACATAGGCAATCTCGTCAATTGAGGAAAAACCTTCCTGGGCGAGGATAACGGCTACTTCCTCGTCGACATCGAGTTGCTCCATAAACAGTTTTTGCACTACCTCATGCTCGCCTTCAGACTTTTCTTCCGCCTGGGACTCGCTCATGGCATTCAGAGTCCAGCCAGTCAGTTCACTGGCCAACTTCACATTCTGTCCACCTCGACCTATTGCCTGTGATAATTGTTCATCACTCACGGCAATATCCATGCTTGAGGATTCTTCATCGACAACAATGGATACAACCTCGGCAGGCGACATTGCATTGATTACAAACTGGGCAGCATTCTCGTCCCATAAAATGATGTCAACGCGCTCACTGGACAATTCATTGGAAACTGTTTGCACACGTGACCCGCGCATACCCACACATGCTCCAATTGGATCAATTCTTGGATCATTGGATTTTACCGCAATTTTTGCCCGCAGGCCCGGGTCGCGAGATGCCCCCCGTATTTCGATCAGCCCCTGGCCCACTTCCGGCACCTCAAGCTTGAATAACTCAATCAGGAATTCAGACATGGTGCGACTGACAAACAGCTGCGGCCCCCTCGGTTCTGAGCGCACCTCATATAAATAACCACGTACGCGATCACCGGAGCGCAATGCCTCTCTTGGAATCATCTGTTCACGTGGAATCATTGCCTCGACATTTCCACCCAGGTCGATATAAACGTTGCCACGCTCCATCCTTTTAACTATTCCACTGACCAGCTCTCCTATTCGGTCCTGGTAGGCATCGACAACCTGGGCACGCTCTGCTTCCCTGACCTTCTGGACAATAACCTGCTTGGCCGTCTGCGCAGCGATTCGCCCGAAATCTACCGAGTCCATGTCCTCTTCATAATAGTCATCAATATCCAGGTCCGCGTCATCGTATTGGGCCGCACTTAAAGTCATCTGACGTTGTGGAAATTCCATCTCATCATCATCCGCTATGACCTGCCATCGACGAAATGTTTCGTAATCTCCCGTACTGCGATCAATTTTAACCCTTGTTTCTATATCACCACCGTGTTTTTTCCTGGCGACAGACGCAAGTGCGGCTTCAATTGCCTCAAAGATAATATCTTTGGCAACGCCCTTTTCGTTAGACACTGTATCAACAACCAATAATATCTCTTTATTCATCCCATCATTTCCTGCAACCAAGAACGTAATTAAAATTCCGGTGCCAGTCTCGCCTGGTCAATATTATCCAATGACAACCGAACCTCTTGCCCCTGCATATCAATAATAACTTCATTTCCCTGCCATCCTTGCAGAATACCCTTGTAATTCTTCCTGCCTTGCTGCGCCCTGACCAGCTTCACCTTTATGGATTGTCCGGCAAATCGCTCAAAATCACCCGGCTTGAATAACGGTCTATCCAGACCCGGTGAGGAAATTTCCAGATTATAGTTTCCCGGCACCGGATCCTCTACATCAAGAACCCCACTCAGCTGATGGCTGACAGCCTGGCAATCATCAAGCATAATTCCTTGATTTTTATCGATATATACGCGCAGAACGCCTGACTTATCGTGCATCAGATGCTCGACCCCGACCAGCTCATAGCCCATCGATGTCACCACATCTTCAACGATGCGCTGTATTTTTTCAGGCACCTGCCTCATATATTTCGCCGCTGTAAAAACTAAAAGTGGGCCCTTAAGGCCCACTTATTATTACTCTTGGAAATTCCAAGACGGCATTATACCTACTTAGCCTGATTTAGCCAATAGACTTATGAAAAATATACAGAATTATCACAATCGAAAGCCTGACAGAGACTGATTTTTAAAATGATCACACCGGCACCGGTGCTAGCGTTATGAAATATAGTATCTATTTGATTTTTATATTGTTATTAATTTTAAAAGCAAACAGACTTCAGGCACATTGTTCAGGAATCACCGGGTTGACCCGCCCATGTTTATCTGGCAAAAGGATTTTTTACACTCTTCAATCTGGTCACCAGGCTGTTTTTTTTATTCATCTCCAGCTCGTCCTTCTCACGCTCCTCTGCCAGAAACAGCTCCTTTTGCCGCTCCATTCTTGCCTCCCGAACAAGCCTCTGGAGATATGCCTTCTCGACATTGGGTAAATCCATTTTCAGGAAACCGTTCTCCTTTCTGACTATATACTTGCCCAGCTCGTCCAGAAAAGTGTCATCAACCTGCTGTGGGTTGAGACAGGACTGCTGCCAGAGCAGGTCTTCATAATTCCTGATAGTCATGACAATACCCGAGGTTTCAAGCTCACCCTTGAATTCAAAGGATACCGGGACAACGGATTCAACAGTGATATCTGCACCGATCACTTCGTTATTTCCACCGCGCTCCCTTTTACAGCCATAGCGTATTCCGGCTCGATCCATCTCCTCCATAAGTGCATGCAGTTTTTTCTTACCCTCTACTGAAAAAGTCAATTCCTCCCCGGATTCACACCTGAAGCTGAACTGGACTTTTTTCAGTACCTCCTTGCGCCCCTTTTCCATGTGATAACCTGTTTGTCTCAGGTCTGCCAGGGTGCCATAACCGGAAATATTGTAATCAACCCTGATATCCGGTTTCAGATAGTTAAGATGCAACTCAAGCTCCTTGAGGTAATTGTAGATCCTCTCGATTCTTGGATTGATTTCCTTGTCGTAGATTTCACGCAAGCGGTGAGCACTCTCTTTCTCAAGTTGCTCTTTCTTCCTTGCTACTTCCGATGCCTGTCGCAGTTCATCTAATAGTGCCATTACCTGTCCCTTTTAAACCTGACTGTATCCAGTAATTATCTATTTACTAAAATTCATAATCAAAATATCACTATTGCAAAAGAACTGAAATCCTTAAATCTTCACTCAGCCACTTGCGCTGATCGTTTCCCCAGGTATCACATCAACCTGTTCCAGGTCGACAGATTCACAGGTTAATTCCAGAAATGTAACATCATCATCCTGATCCAGTTCCTGCCTGAATGTATTCAGATTCAATAATACTTTCTCAAACCTGTCTCCGTCATTTCCAAGCAGAATCCCCCTGAGACGTTCCTCACCAAACCTTTCCCCGTCTTCCTTGCCAGCCTCAATCACGCCGTCACTGTAACAATAAAACTTGTCACCCTTTTCAACCTGTAAAATCTGTGTTGATGAATCAAATTCTTCATCCTTTACTATTCCAAGGGGTAAATGACTGGACTGAATAACACCTTTAAGGCCACCATCACTATCCAACCAGTATGATCCGGGCATCCCGCCACTCCAGACTGCCAGTTGCTCGCCCGTTTTATCCAGTTCAAACAAGGTCGCGGCACAAAACATCCCGATGGGCATGATGGATAACAATTGTCTGTTAATTTCATTTGCTATCATTGAAATCGGCAGCCCTTTCTGTGCCATCTTGAAAAAAATCATGACAACGGGTAACGTTCCCATTGCAGCCCTCAGGCCATGCCCGGTAAAATCACCCAGTAGTCCAAATAACCCGCCTTCCGGCCCACGTTTTATCAGCAAGACATCACCATTAAAGGTTGACATGGGTGAAATATGGTATTTGATATAGGCAGGATCAAAATAGCTTTGCTTCAGCGCTTTATCAAAAAAATGCTCGATCATTTCTTTCTCAAGAATCAGGTCCTCGTTCTGAATCTCGAGTAATTTATTTTTCTCACTCAACTCCTGGCTGAGTTCCCGGATTCTTAAATGTGCATTGATTTTTGACTTCAGTATGTCGATATTGACAGGCTTGTTTATGAAATCATCACCACCCGACTCCAGTGCCGTTGTCAGTGAATCCTCTACAGTCAGTGCCGTTACAAATATTATGGGCGTGTACTGCCATCCGGCTTTTTTCTTTATCCTTGTCGCCGCTTCATATCCATCCATCTCTGGCATATTGACGTCCATCAGAATCATGTCCGGATCGACCTCGTCATATAGCCTGATCGCTTCCATACCATTTTCGGCTTCAGTTGTTATATAGCCGCAATTGGCAAGAGACCTGGCCAACATTTTCCGGTTGGCCAGGACATCATCAACGATGAGAATATTTACTGGTTTATCCATAGGTTACTGACTCTTTCACCCTTGTCTGACTCAACAATTAAATACTTAATTGTATTACCCTATTCGTATTGACGTTAACGGCAAAAAAGACAAAATCATTAGTAAAATTCATTGGATATTAATCCGGTTTAACATTATTTATGGCCTGGACCAATAAATTGAGAGGCGTAAAAAATGACCCTGGAAGGCTCCATTGGACAAGACTTGCGATTATCTTGATAAAGTACTTTCTGGCAAAGGCTACATCATAAGTAAGAATTCTGGTGGCGGGACAATACGCTTATTGAAAACGAATATGCATACCATAAAAAAGACCGCGTTCTGGCAAGGATACGCGGCCTTTTTGTGGCAATATTGAATATGTTAATACATTCAATGCCTTCTGTAGTGGTAGCGGGGACAGGATTTGAACCTGTGACCTTCGGGTTATGAGCCCGACGAGCTGCCAGACTGCTCCACCCCGCACTAGCAGCGCGAATTTTACAGTGCATTATGCTGTTTTACAAGACCATCCTGCATTTCTTGCAAAAAAAAACGGGCATCCCGGGATGCCCGTTTTGTCACTATAAATTAAACCCTGAATCAAGGTTTAATGTACAGGTAACCCTTCTGTTGCAGATCAGCAACTTCAGCAACACCTGACGGAACAACCTTGGCATTCAGGTTTATCTTGTTTTTGTTGATCTTCTTGCCACGGATGGTATTTGCACAGATTTCGAACTTGACACCACGGTTGGCCAGCTTCTGAATTTGCGCATCGAAGGCATGACCCTTCTTGTCTTTTGAACCATCAACCAATGCGAAGGCACCACTTGAGTGAGTGACAACGATGACTTCGATATTCTTGTCACCCAGGGCATTCAGGTGGTTTTTCACATTACGCAAGGCACCATATGCAGTCTGCAGATTATTTACATGGTAAACCACTTTTTGCTGGTTATAACCGTTTTTGGCTGGCTTCAGCTCTTGTCCACCACAACCAACGAGTGCAGTGCTTATAAGTGCCGCTGCAGCAATTGCTGTTAATTTATTCATACTTGTTACTCCTCCTAGCAGGATATTTTTCTAATTTACACGCAACCTAGGTTGCAAGCTCTGTTCCACATTAGCAAGTTTTCCTGAATATGTATAGATATCATGAACATGAAAAATTAAACATTAGTAAACCCTGTTTATCTATGTTGTTATTACAGTGCATATTGCATCTATCTTCAGGCCGTTTACAAAGAAACGTTGTAATATACAACCCTATTTTGTATCACTGAAGCGTCGTAGTTTTCTCCACAATGTGGTCTTGTCTATTCCCAGAATACTGGCGGCCTTTGTTTTTTTCCCTCCCGATAATTCCAGTACATGCTCGATATACTTCTGCTCCAGTTTTTCAAGTGACGGAAACTCGTCTCGAGGAAATTGAATACCGGAATTGTTACTAAACACTTCCAGCTTCATACCCGCCTCCGGCCATGTCAGTATCGGTGTCTCTGACAGAATCACACATCTTTCCACGACATTGCGTAATTCACGAATATTTCCTGTCCAGTCTTCATTATAGAGGTGTTGCATCGCGACAGAATCAAATCCTGTGACCTTTCTTTTATAACGTCTGGAAAATTCTTTCACGAAGTGTTCGACGAGTGATGGTATATCTTCACGTCGCTCATTCAACGAAGGTACATGTATATTAATTACATTCAATCGATGGTAAAAATCATGGCGAAATTCGCCTTTCTCAACCATGGCTTCAAGATCGCGATTACTGGCGGCAATAATGCGCATGTCAATGGGTACAGATGCTGTGCTGCCTACACGTGTAATTGTCTGGCTTTCGATTGCACGCATGAGTTTCATCTGCATCGAATCTGTAATATTACATATCTCGTCAAGGAATAGTGTTCCCCCGCTTGCCTGCTCCATGAGCCCTTTTTTTCTCTGTGATGCGCCGGTGAAGGCTCCTTTCTCATGTCCGAATAGTTCGCTTTCAAGCAAGGTTTCTGTCAGGGCACCACAATCGATAACAATAAAAGGTGATTCCTTTCTTGGGCTGTAATCGTGCAGGGCACGTGCTACCAGTTCCTTGCCCGTTCCTGACTCGCCCGTAATAATAACATTACAACTGACTGTTGCGACCTTCTCTATGGTTGAGAACAGACTTTTCATAATGGGTGTGTCGCCAATCATGCCGAAACGGTTTCGGCATGTCTGAAGCTGTTTCTTCAGTATCTGGTTCTCCTCCTTTAAACGACGGGCATCGATGTTTCTGTCAATAATCAGTTTTAATTCCTCGAAGTCAAAAGGCTTTTTAATAAAGTCAGTTGCCCCCAGCTTCATGGCTTCGACTGCATTTTCGACAGATGAATAACCGGTCATCACCAATACCGGCAAATCCTTGTCAATCTCGCGTACTTTTGACAAAAGATCGAACCCACTCATTTCCGGCATTCGAAGGTCTGTAACCAGCAGATCTCCGCCCGATGTCTCAAACTCCTTCAGACATTCCCCTGCTGACTGATAGACGCTGCAGTTATAACCTGCCTGCCCACAATTCCTTTGCATAATCGAGCATGTAACTGAATCATCATCAACAAATAATATTTTTAAATCACCCCGTTGCATTTTTTACCTCAGGTGTTACATGTTCAATTTGTTCTTTTATTACGCCGGTTTTTGGCAGAATAATTACGACACGTGCGCCACCTTCCGGCCTGTTCTCCAATGTAATAGAACCCCCGTGTTTATTGATAATTCCATAACTGACTGAAAGCCCGAGTCCGGTCCCACTGCCTTCCGGTTTGGTTGTAAAAAACGGACTGAACGCCCTGGCTATGTTCTCATTACTGACACCCTCTCCACTATCAATAATTTCCGCAACTATTTTTCCGTCAGATTGCCTGGCCTTCATGGTAATGGTTGATCCCGGGCCTGATGCATGTAATGCATTTACAAGTACATTCACCAGCACTTGCTGGAGTTGACCTGAGTCACCTTGCATGGTCAACGGGCTTTCAAGGTCCTTTATCAATTCGACTTCTGATGACTTCATTCGATGCTCAAAAACTGCCGCGGTATCCGACATTAATCGGGAGAAATCAAACTCTTCATATTTTGGTTTGTTCTCGCGAGCAAAGTTCAATACACCTTGTACGATTCTCGCACATCGCCGGCCTTCACTTTGTAAGGCGTTCAGGTCCTCTTTTATCTGTTTGCTGCTATCCGGAACATTCTGGTCGATCAGTGATGCGAGAGACATAATATTCATCAACGGATTATTGATTTCATGACCTATGCCTGCAGCCATCTGACCTACTGCAGCAAGACGTTCAGACTGCCTTGCGGCAATTTCGGCCTTGATACGCTCATCCTGTGCCTTTTCAAGGGTTTTTGTCAGATAATTAAACGCCTTTCCTGCAAGTCCTATTTCATCGCGACGATTTTCACCATAATGTGAGCGCCGATCACCATCGGCATATTGTGTAATGATCTGTGCCAGATCGTGAACCGGCCTGGCCAAGCGTGAAGCCGCCCAGCGTGCAATAAACAAACCCACCAGAAAAACCAGTAGTATCAGGGAAACTATCCAGTTTCTCAAACCCGAAATGGGTTCGAGTATGGCTTCCCTCGCCATTTCTATAACCAGTAACCATTTTGTATCCCTGTCCAGATAGGGTGAAAATTTATAATAATAAAATAATCTGTCGTTATCAGGCGTGACCATACCTGTTTTGCTACCACTGTTGATTTTTTTCCAGGCATCATCACCCAACTCGGTTGATAACCTGAAATTGGTGCCCAGTTGGTTGGCGAATCTTTTATTCTGGTCTTCGTGATAAAGGTAAATTCCGTCACGCTCTTTATCTTTGTTCAGTTCAACAATATATGCCTTCCCCGGGTAACCCGCCAGTGCAGAATGCACGGCATCATCTACCCTTTTACCCCACATATTGACTATGAGTAGCCCAAAAGGAGATTCCAGTTCATCGCGTATGGCAAGGCTGTATCGAACCAGGGCCGGGCAGAAATCCACATCACCCAGGACCTTTCCCCTTTCAAAGTCTGATATGGAGATATCTTCATCTGTTTTTTTGGCCCTGCGAAAAAATGATTTGTAGGCTATATCTTCAACATAGGACCTGCCACTGGCCAGCTTGTCTTTATACGGAATGAGCTTTCCTTCCTTGATTTTGACCAGCGTCTTGCCACTCATGTCGGTAAAACGGATCGCCTGAATACTGGGTACCGTGGCCTGATAATTAAGGAAGAAGGCCATCAGCTCAATTGCCCTGTTTTCATACTGGGAGTCTTTGTCACTGCTGCTGACTACCGAGGCAAAATCACGGACCACTGGTACCTTGGCAAGTCCCCTTACAATCGACTTCTGGTTGTCCATCAAGGTTGATATTTCCTTCGCCAGTTTGCTCAGCGTTTTGTTCATCTCCTTGCTGGTTCTGTCTTCCAGGTCACTTTCAATGTGACCAACAACACCAAACAACAGAATAAGCAATGGAACCATTGCCATAAGGCCGAGTACGAGGAAAAGTTTTTGACGCAGCTGCATAAAAAAATACTAACATAGACTGCAAATTGCAGCACTAAATAAACTCGTAGCAAATTAACGTATTAGTGTTTACTTATTTATGATCGGAGATTGAGGTACATGCCCACGTGCAACGGGCGCGCGCGCAAGAACGTTCAGATGATCAGACCAGGCTACTGGATGACACTTTGGCAAATCGACATCAGGGCACCCGGATAGACTCCCAGGGCCAGCATCAGGATGCCGTTTGCGCTGATAACGACTTTCAGGTCTACATCCGGGGTAATCGCTGAATCATCTTCCGGTTTGTCAAAGTACATAATCTTGACAAGGCGAATGTAATAAAATGCACCCACAACCGAGAACAGCACGGCAGTAATAGCCAGCCATGTCATATCAGTATCGGCATTCAGTACGGCCTCGATAACCCACAGCTTGGCAAAAAAACCAACGGTTGGCGGGACACCGGCCATGGAAAACATCAGCAACAACATCATAAAGGCATACCACTTGCTACGTTCATTCAGGCCCTTGAAGTCATCCAGGGTATCGGCCTCGAAGCCGGAGCGGCTTAACAGGATAATCATCCCGAAGGAACCGACCGACATCAGTGCATAAACCAGCACATAGAACATTGAGGCCGAATAGCCGTCCGGCCGGGCCGAGATAATGCCCAGTAACAGGAATCCGACATGGGAGATGGTTGAATAGGCCAGCATACGCTTGATATTGGTCTGGGCAATGGCAACGATATTACCGATTGCCAGTGATAATACCGCAAGAATGGTTAGCATTTGCTGCCAGTCCGTGTGTAATGCCTCCATACCATCAACGAGTATGCGCATAATGATGGCAAAAGCAGCAATCTTGGGGGCCGTACCAATGTATAATGTTACTGATGTCTGTGCGCCATGATAAATATCGGGTACCCACATATGGAAGGGCACGGCACCCAGTTTGAACGCCAGGCCTACAACAATAAACACCAGCCCAAAGTCGAGTATGATATTACTGGTGCCATTTTTATTGATATAGGCTCCAATTTCCACGACATTCAGTGAGCCGGTAATGCCGTATATCATCGACATGCCGTACAACAACATACCGGAAGCGATCGCACCGAGTACGAAATATTTCATCGCCGCCTCGGTTGATACCTCTGAATCCCGATTCAGGGCCACCATGGAATACAGGGATAATGACAGCAATTCCAGCCCCAGGTATACCGTCAGAAAACTATGTGCCGACACCATTATCATCATGCCCAGAACACCAAATAAGCCTAATGCGTAGTATTCGCCCTTGAACTGGCCCCGGGCACGCAAGTAGTCTCTTGAATACAGGAAGACGGTTGCCGTAATGACATAAATAAATATTTTCAGAATGTCGCCCATTGGATCCCTGATAAAGGACCCTGAAAAACCGGTAGTACTGGGCGAGCCGATCTGGCTATAGGTAATAAGTACTGCACCGAGCAAGGTCAATTGTGCAAGCAAATAGGTAATGATCCGGTTTTTATCCTTCAGGAAGAGATCGATTATCAATACTGCGCAGGTCATCCCGAGCACGAATATCTCAGGTAATGCGAGTTCCAGATTGGGCATATCAATGATCATAATTATTAAACCTCAGTACACTTACCCACATTACTCACCCTATATTTTTGAAACCGAAACATGCTGTAACAAATGTTCAACCGTAGAATGCATGACCTCTGTCAATGGGCCGGGATACAAGCCGAAAAACAGGACCGCAGAAGCCAGCAAGGCCATGATGACAAATTCACGGGCATTCATATCCTTCAGTTTGGCGACGTTGTCGTTTGCCACTTCACCATATAAAACACGCTTGACCATCCACAGGGTATAGGCCGCTCCAAGAATCAGGGTTGTTGCTGCCAGGAATGCGATCCAGAAGTTGGCCTTGAAACTATCGAGGATCACCATGAATTCACCAACGAATCCCGAGGTTCCTGGCAACCCGGCATTTGCCATTGAAAAGAACACCATAAAGGCCGCAAACACGGGCATGGTATTTGCCACACCACCATAATCTGAAATATTCCGGGTATGCATACGATCGTAGAGAACACCAACACCGAGGAACATCGCCGCTGAAATAAATCCATGTGAAATCATCTGTACCAGGCCACCTTCCATGCCCAGTGCCGCATCCCTCCAGGAGCCGGTGTTATCAATAATACTGAACACCAGAAAGAAGCCAAGGGTTGCAAAACCCATATGTGCAATGGATGAATAGGCAATCAGTTTTTTCATGTCTTCCTGTGCCAGGGCTACAAAACCGATATAGACCACGGCGACCAGTGACATCAGGATAATAAGCCAGTCCAGCTCACTGCTGGCATCCGGGGTGATTGGCAGGCTGAAACGCAGAAAGCCGTAACCACCTATCTTCAGCATGATGGCCGCCAGGATAACGGAACCACCCGTGGGTGCCTCTACGTGTGCATCGGGTAACCATGTATGCACGGGCCACATGGGGACCTTTACTGCAAACGCCACCAGGAAGGCTGCGAAAATAAATATTTGCTCGGTCAGGCTTAACGGCAAGGTATGGAAACCCAGTATCGAGAAACTGCCATCGGCCCTGATCGACAAATAAATTAATGCAACCAGCATTAACACCGACCCCAGGAAGGTATACAGGAAAAACTTGATGGTTGCATAGACCCGGTTAGGCCCGCCCCAGACACCAATGATAAGAAACATCGGGATCAACATGGCTTCCCAGAAAACGTAGAATAAAATGGCATCGAGTGCCGAAAATACACCGATCATAACCCCTTCCATGATCAGGAAGGCAGCCATGTATTGATCCGGTTTTTTCTTGATGACCTCCCATGCAGACAGGACGACCAGAATTGTTGTAAAGGCAGTCAAAATAATCAATGGCATGGAGATGCCATCTACACCCAGTTGGTAGTTAATATTAAATGAAGGTATCCATGAATGTAATTCGGGAAACTGCATTGCCGCTGTGCTGGTATCAAACTTCGTATACAGCGGGATACTTAAAATAAAAGTAAGCACCGAGACAATCAGTGAAATTAATCGTGCCCTTTTCTCCCCTGCAGCCAGAACAATCAGACCACCTATAATCGGTGTCCAGATCAGTGTGCTTAATATGGGTAAATCAAATAACATCTAGCTTCCTTTACCGAAAACAAACCAGGTTAACAGCGATAACAGACCGATGATCATCGCGAAGGCATAGTGGTATAGATAGCCTGTCTGGATCTGTCGGAGAATGCTGGAAAACCAGCCTATCGATCTGGCTGAACCATTTATAATCAGGCCATCGATCAGTTTAACGTCGCCTGCTTGCCAGAAGATACGGCCGATCAGGCGACTACCCCCGGCAAAAACAATTTCATTGAAACGGTCGGCAAAATATTTGTTATCCAGTATCTTGTATATAAAGGCAAATTTATTCTGAAGCACGCCGGGGATATCCGGCCTTTTTATGTACAGGAACCAGGCAGTCAATACACCTGCTCCTGCAAGGTACACAGGAAAATCTGACAATGAATGTACGATCAGACCCCACCAGCTATGGAAATGATGGGCGACCTCCTCCGGTATCTGATGTGCCGCTGATACAGATATTGCACTACCAAAGAAACCACCAAAGGCCATTTGGTCAACATAGATCGCACCGATGACAACCGATGGTATCGCCAGCGCGATCAGCGGCCAGGTCACCACAGGGGGGCATTCATGCAGATGCTCGCGCGTATAATCATCCATACGTCCCTTGCCATGAAATACCATGAAATACATGCGAAAACTGTACAGTGCAGTGATAAAGACGCCTGTCAGTACCGCGATATAGGCGAAGCCGGAACCCGGCAGACTCGAATGCTTGACGGCAGTGATGATTGCATCCTTGGAATAGAACCCGGCAAAACCCGGTGTACCGATCAATGCCAGAGAACCGATCAGGGATGTAATCCATGTGATTGGCATGTATTTTCTGAGCCCACCCATTTTGCGCATATCCTGCTCATGATGCATGGCGATAATGACCGAGCCGGCACCGAGAAATAACAACGCCTTGAAAAATGCATGGGTCATCAGATGGAAGACACCGGTTGCATAGGCCGACACACCCAGTGCAACGGTCATATAACCCAGTTGTGATAATGTCGAATAGGCGATGACACGTTTGATATCATTTTGCACCAGCCCCAGAAAACCCATGAACAGCGCCGTAATGGCACCGATGACAAGTACAAAACTCAGCGCCGTCTCCGACAGCTCAAACAACGGCGACATACGTGCCACCATAAAGATACCGGCTGTCACCATTGTGGCGGCATGGATCAATGCCGATATGGGGGTCGGGCCTTCCATGGAATCCGGCAACCATACATGTAGTGGCACCTGGGCAGATTTGCCCATTGCACCGATGAACAACAGGATGCAGATGACCGTCGTCACCGACCAGGCGTATCCCGAGAATATCTCTATGGTCTGCCCGCTCAACCCGGGGGCCAGTTTGAACACTTCGGCGTAGTCCAGGCTGCCGGTATAGGTCAGTACTGCGGCTATGCCTAGCAAAAACCCGAAGTCACCGACACGGTTTACCAGAAAGGCCTTCAGGTTGGCATAAACGGCAGTGGGCTTCTTGAACCAGAACCCGATCAACAGGTAGGAAACCAGCCCGACTGCTTCCCAGCCAAAGAACAGTTGCAGGAAGTTGTTGGACATGACCAGCATCAACATCGAAAAAGTAAACAAGGCGATATAGCTGAAAAAGCGCTGATAACCCGGGTCATCGTGCATATAGCCGATCGTATAGATGTGAACCATCAGTGATACAAAGGTCACCACAATCAACATAACGGCAGTCAGCTTGTCGATCAGGAAACCCACCTGGAAATTTATGCCGTTACTGACCATCCAGGTATAGACTGTCCCGTTAAAAGGTTCAGCACCGTCAATGACAATGTGGTTAAAAACAACGAGTGATAACAGGAATGCAATTGCAACACCTGAAATAGCGAACACATGCGAGGCTGTTCTGCCAATCTTCCAACCAAACAGGCCCGCCACTATGGCTCCCAGCAATGGTGCCATCGGGATCGCAAGATAAATATTTTGCATATTCTCGGTCACGTCTCTAGCCCTAGCCCTTCATTGAATCCATGTCATCAACATTGATGGAATGTTTACTGCGATACAGAACAACGAGGATCGCCAGACCAATCGCTGCCTCGGCTGCTGCAACTGTTAATATAAAGAATACAAAAACCTGCCCGGCCACATCCTGCAGATAGGCAGAAAATGCCACAAAATTCATATTGACCGAGAGCAGCATCAACTCAATAGACATCAGCAGAATAATGACATTTTTTCGGTTAAGAAAAATGCCTGCCAGCGAAAGACAAAACAGAATGGCTCCAAGTACAAGGTAATCTGAAAGTGCAATCATGACGGCTTGTCCTCCACATCCATTTTCACTATGCGCAGGCGATCCGATTTTTTAACGACAACCTGCTCCGACGGGTTCTGCGACCGTGTATTGGGTCTTTTTCGCATTGTCAGGGCAATCGCGGCAACGATAGCCACTAAAAGGAGAACTGCCGCGACTTCAAATGAAAACAGGTATTCTGTATACAGAACATTACCGATCGCTTCTGTATTACTGTAATCCACAGCCTTCCGGGCCGGTGCTGGAAACTTGTCCAGAGTGAAATTACCCGTGATGACAATACCCATTTCCAGTACACTGATGAGTGCCACGGTAATACCGATCGGCAGGTATTTAATAAAACCTTCCCGCATCACATCCAGATTAATATTGAGCATCATGACGACAAACAGGAACAGAACCATGACTGCACCGACATAAACCAGCACCAGGGTAATCGCCAGAAACTCTGCCTGTAACAGTATCCACAGGGCGGCACTGGAAAAGAAACACAACACCAGATACAGGGCCGAATGGACAGGATTACGTGACGTAATCACTCTCAATGCAGCCAATACCAGTATGGTGGCAAAGAGATAAAATATAATTTTTTCAAGTGACATAACTTTTTCGTCCTACCGGTACGGTGCATCGGCAGCCCTGTCGGCTGCTATTTGTGCTTCCAGCCGGTCACCAGTCGCCAGTAATTTATCCTTGGTCATTATCTGTTCACCACATTCTTCAAAATGGTATTCAAAATGCCGGGTCTCGACAATAGCATCGACCGGACAGGCCTCTTCACAAAAACCGCAGAAAATACATTTAAATAAATCGATGTCATAACGGGTTGTTCTGCGAGACCCGTCTTCGCGTTCTGCCACATCAATCGTTATCGCCAGTGCGGGGCAAACAGCCTCACAAAGCTTGCAGGCAATACACCGTTCCTCGCCATTGGGATATCGACGTTGTGCATGTAGCCCCCGGAATCGAGGAGACAGCGGGGTTTTCTGTTCCGGGTACTGAATGGTGAATTTTTTCGAAAACAAATACCGCCCGGTCAGACGCATGCCTTTTAACAGCTCAATCATGAACAGACTATGGAATGTGGTTTTTAATGTCCTGGCCATACTTATGTCCCTGCTCTCGTTGCTATTTTATTCAACAACAGATACGCAGCCACTATTCCAACTGTCCAAACGCCCAGCGTGACATAGGAAACCCTGGCTGCGATAACAGCCCCCAGCACCAGTATCCAGATAATGGTGACCGGTATAAACACCTTCCAGCCCAGACGCATGATCTGGTCATAACGGTATCGTGGAAAGGTGGCCCTGAACCAGAGAAAACAAAATGCGAAGAATGCGGCCTTGCTCAGGAACCAGATAATACTTGACTTGGCCAGGAAGGTATCTTCAAACCATGGAATACCCTGGAAAGGTGATAACCAACCCCCCATAAACATCAGGGCCGTCAATACTGAAATCAGAATAATATTTGCATACTCCGCCAAAAAAAATACCGCGAAGGTCATGCCTGAATACTCAATATGAAAACCGGCAACAATCTCTGACTCACCTTCGGCAACATCGAATGGTGCACGATTGGTTTCAGCAATGCCGGAAATAAAATAAACCAGAAAAAGCGGAAATAATGGCATCCAGTACCAGTGCCAGATACCACCTGATTGTTGCATGACTATATCATGCAGGTTAATGCTGGAAGCGGCCATCAAAACACCGACCAGTGCAAAACCCATTGCAATTTCATAGGAAACAATCTGTGCCGCAGAACGCATGGCACCCAGAAATGCATATTTTGAATTGGACGCCCAACCGGCAACAATTATTCCGTAAACACCCAGTGATGTCATAGCCAGTACATAAAGCAGACTGGCGTCAATATTGGATAATACCAGACCTTCATCAAACGGTACTACAGCCCAGGCCGCCAGCGATGGTGCAATTGCAAGCATCGGCGCGATGACGAACAGGAATTTGTCGGCATTGGTTGGAATGACGATCTCTTTCATCATCAGTTTTAATGCATCTGCAATCGGCTGCAACCAGCCCTTGGGACCCACCCGGTTGGGACCCAGACGAACCTGCATATAACCGATCAGTTTTCGCTCGGCATAGGTCAGGTAGGCAACGCCCAGTAATAACGGTAACAGAATCGCAAATATCTTCAGAAGGACAAACAGCAGATCAAGAATGAATTCAAGCATGATCAGTCGGCCTCCATTTCAAGGGAAGCAAACAGTGATGACAGATTTACACCGGCCGGTGTGCCTATAGGCAACCATACGCAATCTTCCGGTATGCCATCATCGATAACGAGGGGCACACTCACCCTGTCACCACCCTGACTGACCAGTACCTTGTCTGCATCACCCAGGCCAAGTTTGTCTGCCAAACCGGAATGAATCCTGGCTCCCTGCTCGAGAGCATCATGCGTAGCCTGTAGTGCGGTGGCCCGCCTGACCACGCTGTCTTCATGGTAGATGGCTACTGCACCGATCCGTGTCAGCCCGGCCATGTCAACCGGCAACCTGACTTCATGATCACTGCCAACATGGTTATTCATTTCGACATCACCTATACGGGCCAATACCTCATCGCGTACTTCTTCTGAACTATTGAAATCAAATCCTTCCAGATCGAGCAGGTTACCCAATACCCGCAACACCTTCCAGGCGGGCCTGGATTCCCCCAGAGGTTTTGTTACACCCGTAAAACTCTGCCTTGTACCCTCTATATTAATAAAGGTACCTGATGTCTCTGACACAGGCGTTACAGGCAGAAGCACATTGGCATATTCCTTCATTGCATCACCAAGGTAGGCAGTCAGTGATACGACACAATCTGTTTTCTTCAGTGTTGAAACCGCGGTGGTGGCATCGGCCATGTCCAGCTCGGGCTCCACCCCCACCAGCAGACAGGCAGCCATGCCATTTTCCATCATGTCCATGGCGTGTCTGCCTTTCGAACGACTGGCTGTACCACCTGCGTCACGATTCGGTAAAACACCCGACAGGCAGGCACCTGCGGTATTGGTCCCTTCAGTTAAATAACCCAGGGTAGCGCCTGTAGCCTGGGCGATCACTCCTGCCAGACTTCGTATTTCTGCGAGATAGGGCATTAACTGGGCCTGCGAACCTATAATCACGGTTGCCGAATCTGCAGCCTTGAGATGCCCGGTGATGGCCAGTTGTGAATCACTACTGTCTACGTTCGCAAACAAGTGTTGTAAATTTCCCGGGATACTGCTTCCTGCTAAATCCATTGCCGATTTTGCTATACCCGCCAGGGCGTGAATCATTTTTCCGGGAGAAACAATAATTTTTTCCTCGACATTCAAATTGCAGGCAAAATCACGTGAGTTGACAAACATTAACTTTGCACCACGCATGGATGCCTTACGCAGGCGGTGTGCTGCAATCGGTTGTTCCTTGCTTACATTCGAACCAATTAATAATGCTGCATCACAATTTTCAAGATCTGTTATTTTTTGACCCAGGCCAGGAAAAACAGGGGCATTATCCTGATCGCGGAAATCGATCTGCCTTAGTCTGTGATCGATATTACGGGTCTCTGTGCCATCGGCGATCTGACGGGCAAGCGCCATTTCTTCCAGGGTTGAACTTGATGATACGAGAATACCCAGATCAGATCCGGCCGACTTGATCCCTTTGGCTGCGATCTCAAGGGCGGTGTCCCAATCTGTTTCCTTCCATTCATCATTTATTCGAATCATCGGAACCTTTAGTCGCGAATCACTTCTCAAGCCTTCATAACTGAATCGATCCCTGTCTGATAACCAGCATTCATTTATGTTTTCGTTATCCCGTGGCCCGACACGAGTCACTTCACCGCGGAATGTGTGTATCGATATATTTGAACCCATACAATCGTGTGCCGCTATCGAAGGACTTTGCACCAGCTCCCATGCCCTTGCGGAAAATCTGGAGGGTTTGGCTGTCAAGGCACCAACCGGACACAGGTCGATTATGTTCCCGGACATTTCCGAGTCAACGGCCTGTTCTATATAAGTACCTATACGGGTATGTTCGCCTCGCCCGGTGGCGCCCATTTCACGCACACCCGCCAGCTCCTGACCAAAACGGACACAACGTGTGCAATGAATGCAGCGCGTCATATCGGTTGCAATCAGGGGTCCGAGGTTTTTATCCGGAACGACACGTTTGTCTTCAGAAAATCGGGAGATGTCACCCCCGTAACCCATGGCTACATCCTGCAACTCACATTCACCACCCTGATCACAAATCGGACAATCCAGCGGATGATTAATTAGCAGAAATTCCATTGTGGCTTTTTGTGCGGCGATAGCTCTGGGTGACTTTGTAAAGACCTTCATGCCATCCATGACCGGCGTTGCACAGGCGGGTAATGGTTTAGGGGCCTTTTCAACCTCAACCAGACACATACGACAGTTGGCGGCCACTGACAGTTTATTGTGATAGCAAAAACGCGGAATACGTATGCCCGCTTTATCGGCTACTGCAATAAGCATCTCCCCGGGATTTGCCTTCAGGGAAGTGCCATCGATTTCGATATTTAACTTGTCGTCACTCATTCATTTAACCTGTCATTCTGGAATCATCAGTTGGACGGCATGGCTGGCACTCACCCGACAAGGTGGACTGCGGTGCAGTAAAAAGTTACTTAATTCCAAAATGTTAAGCTCCCGTCATAGCGGTCAACTGATGAATCCAGGATCATACTATGAAAAAGACTTCTTCATAGCGACCATGCATTTTTTGTGTTCAATGTGATATTCAAACTCTTCGCGATAATTCTTTAAAAAACTCTGCACTGGCATGGCGGCAGCATCGCCCAGGGCGCATATAGTGTGTCCGCCAATCTGTCCTGCTACCCGAACCAGATTATCCAGGTCTTCAGGACGACCCTGGCCATGTTCAATGCGATGTACCATGCGCGACAACCAGCCTGTGCCTTCACGGCAAGGGGTGCACTGACCACACGACTCGTTGTAATAAAAATGAGAAAGATTAGACAGAACCCTGACCATGCAGGTATGTTCATCCATCACGATGACCGCACCTGAACCCAGCATGGAACCAGCCGCAGTAATGGAATCATAATCCATATCCACATCCATCATGACATCACCAGGCAATACGGGAACGGATGATCCGCCGGGAATAACCGCCTTGAGTTTATGACCATTGCGTACACCCCCTGCCATTTCAAGCAGTTTTGAAAATGGTGTGCCCATGGGTACCTCAAAGTTACCCGGATTATTGACATGGCCCGAAACACAGAACAGCTTGGAACCACCGTTGTTCGGTTTGCCCAGATCCAGAAACCATTGCCCTCCATTTCTCAGAATTTCAGGCACAGACGCCAACGATTCAGTATTATTGATGGTTGTCGGTTTGCCGTACAAACCAAAACCTGCCGGGAATGGTGGCTTGAAGCGGGGCTGGCCTTTTTTGCCTTCAATGGATTCAAGTAATGCCGTTTCTTCACCACAAATATAGGCGCCGGCACCGAGGTGACTATGCAATTGAAAATCGAAGCCGGACCCAAAGATATTGTCGCCGAGCAGGCCCTCATGCCGGGCTTCCTCGATGGCCGCCTCAAATCGTTCAAAAGGCTCCCGGAATTCGCCGCGAATATAATTATAACCCACACTGGCACCGATACAGTAACCGGCAATAATCATCCCTTCAATCAACTGGTGCGGGTTGTAACGTAGTATATCCCTGTCCTTGCAGGTGCCCGGCTCACCCTCGTCTGAATTGCAAACGATGTATTTCTGGCCCGGTGCATTCCTGGGCATAAAACTCCACTTGAGACCGGTTGGAAACCCTGCACCACCACGGCCACGCAAGGCCGACAGCTTGAGTTCTTCAATAATATCTTCGGCAGGAATTTTTTCTGTCAGAATTTTCTTCAGTACTTCATAACCACCGCTAAGCCTGTAGGCATCCATCCGCCATGGCTTATCCAGGTGTTCATTTCTGAAGCAAACTTCGTTGGCCATAATTATTCCAGCTCTGCCAGTATCTTGTCTATTCTTTCCGGCGTCAGTTTTTCGTAATACTGATTACCGATCATCATCGCAGGTGCACCGACACAGGCACCCAGACACTCGACTTCTTTTATGGAAAATTTACCGTCAACGGTGACTTCACCCAACTTGACGCCGAGCCTCTCCTGAAGATGCTCAAGTATCTCTACGGAACCATTTAACAGGCAGGAAATACTGTTGCAAACACATATCTTGTGTCGACCGACCGGTTTGTGCTCATACATGGAATAAAAAGTTGCCACTTCATAAACTGCTATGCGTGGCATTTCCAGATATTCTGCAACGGCGTTCATCAACTGGGTATCAAGAAAACCCTTATTGTCATCCTGAACAATACGCAATGCGGCCATCACAGCGGATTGCTTCTTATCGGCTGGATATTTGACAATCCAGTGATCAATTTCGCCCCGCACTTGCTGGCTTAAAATATCGAGCAATGATTCCCTGGCCTGTGTCATTAGCGATCGATCTCCCCAAATACAATATCCTGGGTTCCGATGACTGTAACCACGTCTGCCAGCATATGCCCGCGAACCATTTCATCCAGTGACGCCAGATGTGCAAAGCCGGGTGCGCGGATCTTGAGTCTGTAGGGTTTGTTCGCGCCATCTGAAATCATATAAATTCCAAATTCACCCTTCGGATGTTCGATGCCAACATAGGCCTCACCTTCCGGAATACAATAACCTTCCGTAAAATGTTTAAAATGATGGATCAATGATTCCATGTTTCCCTTCATGGCCTCACGACGTGGTGGAGTGATCTTGTTATCTTGCAGCAACACCGGGCCGGGGTTAACGCGCAACCAGTCTATGCACTGCCTGATAATTCGGTTGGACTGACGCATCTCTTCCATACGAACCAGGTAACGATCATAAGAGTCACCGTTGGTACCAACGGGAATATCAAAATCCATTTGATCATAGACTTCATATGGCTGTTTCTTGCGCAAATCCCACTCTATGCCTGAACCCCTCAGCATGGGGCCTGAAAAACCCAGTTGCATGGCACGCTCAGGACTGACCACGCCGATACCCACTGTCCGTTGCTTCCAGATCCGGTTGTCTGTCAACAGGGTTTCATACTCATCTACATAAATCGGGAATCGATTGGTGAAATCCTCGAGAAAATCCAGCATGGAACCACCACGGTTGCCATTCAGCCGTACTGTTTCCTTTTCACTACGCCATTTGGTCGTTTCAAATCGAGGCATGCTGTCAGGCAAATCACGGTTGACACCACCCGGACGATAGTAGGTCGCATGCAGCCGCGCCCCGGATACTGCCTCATAGACATCCATCAGGTCTTCGCGCTCACGGAAGGCATACAGGAACATGGTCATGGCACCAACGTCCAGGGCATGTGCCCCTATCCACAACAGGTGGTTAAGGATACGGGTGATTTCATCGAACATGACACGGATATACTGCGCTCGTATCGGCACATCGACGCCCAATAATTTTTCGATCGCCAAAACATAACTGTGTTCGTTACACATCATCGAAACATAGTCGAGACGATCCATGTAACCGATACTCTGGTTATAGGGTTTGCTTTCGGCCAGTTTTTCGGTGGCACGATGTAACAGGCCAATATGCGGGTCTGCCCGCTCAATCACCTCGCCGTTCATCTCCAGAATCAGGCGCAGTACGCCGTGTGCGGCCGGATGCTGTGGCCCGAAATTCAATGTCATATTACGCAATTCAGGCATCGGTTGGCTCCTCTCCAGCCTGACCACTTTCATAGCGATGATCCTTGCGAATAACACGCGGAACCAGCACTCGTGGCTCAATGCTGACCGGCTGATAGATTACCCGTCTTTTTTCTGCGTCATAGCGCATTTCCACATGACCGGTCAATGGATAGTCTTTACGGAACGGATGGCCGATAAAACCGTAATCAGAAAGAATTCGACGCAGATCGGGATGACCTTCAAAGACGATGCCATAAAGGTCGAATGCCTCACGCTCAAACCAGTCAACACCATTCCATATTGAATGTACGGAGTCAATAATTGGAAAGTCACTGCTTTGCGGATATGCCCTGACACGCAGACGTTGATTATTGGTAATAGACAACAGGTGATAAACAACGGCAAACCGGGGTTTGTCCGGGTTTTTATTATTTTGAAATGTATTTTCACTTTCCTTGATGACGCCCCGGGTAAAGCCGGTGTCGGTAGCAATATCGGTTTCCCATTCCGTGAAGCCGTATGCAGAATAGTCTACGCCACACAGGTCCATTAATACTTCAAACCTGAATTCCGGATCGTTCCTGAGTACCATGCAAACATCTGTAATGTCGGTTGCCAAAACCTCGATCGTGACTTCCGCCTTGTCAACCACACAACTGGTCAAGGTATCTGAAAACCTTTCTTTCAGTTTTGCTGCCAATGTTTGCGAGTCTGCCATTTATATTAGCTCTTTAACTGTTATGTTCGCGCAATCGTATTGGTGCGCTTGATCTTGTTCTGCAACTGGATAATTCCGTACAACAGGGCCTCTGCGGTGGGCGGGCAGCCGGGTACATAGATATCGACCGGAACAATACGGTCGCAGCCGCGGACTACTGAATAGGAGTAATGATAATAGCCCCCACCATTGGCGCAGGAACCCATCGAGATTACCCAGCGTGGTTCCGGCATTTGATCATAAACCTTGCGCAGTGCCGGGGCCATTTTGTTGGTCAGGGTCCCCGCAACAATCATGACATCCGATTGTCTTGGACTGGGACGGAACAGAATACCAAACCGGTCGATATCATATCGAGACGCACCGGCCTGCATCATTTCAACTGCACAACAGGCAAGTCCGAATGTCATGGGCCACATGGAACCGGTACGTGCCCAATTGATCAGCTTGTCGGCCGATGTAGTGACAAAACCTTTTTCCAGGATTCCCTCTATTCCCATTCAAGGGCCCCCTTCTTCCACTCATATATAAAGGCTATTATCAGTATTCCAAGGAAAACACTCATGGCAATATAGCCATACCAGCCAAGTTTGTGGAGCACAACGGCCCATGGAAACATGAATGCTATCTCCAGGTCGAACAGGATAAACAGGATGGCTACCAGGTAAAAACGGATATCAAATGTCCCACGGGAATCTTCAAATGCCTCGAAACCGCACTCGTAAGGTGAGAGTTTTTCACTATTAGGTTTATGGGGAGCCATAATGGCGCCCACCATAACAGGGCCTATACCAAACAGGATTCCTATACCGATAAAAACCAGAATTGGCAGGTAGTTCTCCAGCATAAGCAGATATTACTCCTCCAGTATCCTGAACATGGATTAATTCCGATTCAGGTGGTTTTTATTTTTTCTGGATCTAGCCGTCCAGATATTGATTTATGCGAAGAATTCTAGGCTACTTTAACAACTTGTGTCAAGTCTGGTGTTTTTACTATTTTTAATATATTCAATAAGTTATCACATTATTAGGGGCATAAAAAAATGGTATGCTGATGCAACCGTTGTTTATGAAGATTTTATTGAAAATCTTGTCAGATTTGGTGCCGATGGCCGGAGTCGAACCGGCACAGCTTACGCTACCACCCCCTCAAGATGGCGTGTCTACCAATTCCACCACATCGGCTGTATTTACTCGTCTTTCCCGTGCCGGCCTGAAGCAGGTACCCTGGATCCGGCCGGTTGTGCAGTCTTTTTGACTGCTGTCGGCTTCGGTACATCGGCTACAGACTGTTTTTCTGCGGTCGGAACTGAGGGAATATCCGTAGCCGGTTTGGGTGTTTCTTTTATTGCCAGCGGTGCCTTGGTCTTTGTTGTGTATTTTTCAACCAGACCCTGTTCCTGACTTTGTCTGTAAGCCAGAACAGTCAGTGTCATGCTGACGGCAAAAAATAGTGTGGCAAGGATACCGGTTGTCCTGCTCAGAAATGAGGCGGATCCACTGGCACCAAATACCGTTGCCGAGGAACCACTACCAAATGCTGCACCTGCATCTGCACCCTTGCCATGTTGCAGCAAGATCAGTGCAATCAGGGAAATTGAAATCAATACCTGTATTACCAACAAAACATTTTGCATTTAATTCACCCGTTTAATCCGCTGCCTGGCAGATTGCCAGAAAGCCTTCTGCCTGTAATGCAGCACCGCCGATCAGGCCGCCGTCGATATCCGGCATGCCGAAGAGTTCCTTTGCATTGGAGCCGTTAACACTGCCACCATACTGGATCACCAGATTTTCCGCGATTGTAGCATTCAGTGCAGACATCTTGCCACGAATAAACCGGTGAACCTCCTGCGCCTGTTCAGGTGAGGCCGTTTTGCCTGTGCCAATGGCCCAGACCGGCTCGTATGCAATAACAGCATCGGCAAATGCGTCAATACCTTCGAGATTGATCACCGCATCCAGCTGTCTGCCAACAACCTGTTCGGTAATACCACCTTCTCTTTCTTCCAGCAACTCTCCCACACATAAAATAGGCTTTAAACCGTTGCGGCGTGCCGCTGCAAAACGGGCTGCAACCATGTCATCCGATTCACCATACAGGCTCCTGCGTTCTGAATGACCAACAATGGCATAGCTACATCCAAATTCGTTCAGCATGGACCCTGATATCTCACCAGTGTAGGCCCCGCTGTCCTGTTCACAAATATTTTGCGATCCAATTGCAATCCTTGAGCCTTCAACCAGTGCTGCAACTTCCGGAATAAAGATGGCAGGTGGGCAGACAGCGACCCCGGCCTGACTGACAGAATCCATGCCTGCCTTGATTCCACCAATCAGCCCCCTGATACTGTCCAGCGACCCATTTAATTTCCAGTTTCCGGCTACCAGCTTTGTGCGCATCTTACTGTCTCCAACATCGATAATCCCGCCATTAAAAATGACGGCAAGCTTACCGGTAATTGCCTAAGAAATCAATTATTTGATCGTTAGAGAAAGGTCGTTTGCAGGAAAATCAGGGGCTATCCGGAAGTAACCTTCTCAACAACCCGGGCCAGCTTACGTGCCAGCATGTCAACCTGTTCCGGCTCACGGCCCTCCACCATTACCCGCACAAGGGGCTCGGTACCGGACAGCCGGAGCAATACCCTGCCATTATCGCCCAATTCTGCCTCTACCTCCTTGACCGCACTATTGATTTTATCATCAGAGGCCGGGTCTATTCGCCTGGACATGGCTACGTTGATCAGTGTCTGCGGAAACTTGGTCATGCCGGATTTTAATTCATACAGGGTTTTTCCACTGCCTCTCATCGCTGCCAGAACCTGCAACGCCGAAATGGTGCCATCTCCTGTACTGATACAATCGAGACAGATAATATGGCCGGAACCTTCCCCGCCGATATTCGATTCAGTGGACTTCAATAATTCCATGACATAGCGATCACCCACCTTGCTGCGATGAAATTCAACGCCTTCTTCACGCAACGCGATTTCCATTCCGAGGTTGGTCATTAATGTGCCGACCACACCCCCTTTCAAGGCCTTTCTGCGAACCCGGTCCATGGCTATGATAAACAGGATTTCATCACCATCCACAATTTCACCCTTTTCATCGACCATGATCAGTCGATCGCCATCACCATCCAGTCCTATGCCGACATCCGCACCCTGACTCAAGACCATTTCACGCATGGCCTCCGGTTTGGTCGAGCCCACATCCTGATTGATATTCAACCCATCAGGCTGGACGCCAATTGTAGTAACCCTGGCACCAATCTCGTCAAAAACATTAGGTGCCACCTGATAGGTTGCCCCATGTGCACAGTCAACAATGATATGCATTCCTTTCAGGCTAACACTGGAAGGAATCGTGCTTTTGCAGAACTCGATATAACGACCGCGCGCATCATCCATGCGTTCGGCCTTGCCAAGCTGGTCAGAAGATACTGTTGTCATCGGTTCTTCCAGCATTTCTTCAATCATGAGCTCAACATCGTCCGCTAACTTCATTCCATCAGCCGAGAAAAACTTGACACCATTATCATAAAACGGGTTATGTGAGGCACTGATAACGATGCCGGCATCGGCATGCAAGGTTCGGGTAAGGTAGGCAATGGCAGGCGTCGGGATGGGGCCAAGCAACAATATGTCAACACCGGCAGCAGACAGTCCCGCCTCCAGCGCAGATTCAAACATGTATCCGGAAATACGGGTATCCTTGCCAATAACAACCTTGCCATGGCCCCCGCGAGACAGTACCTTGCCCACAGCCCAGCCCAGTTTGAGCATAAAATCCGGCGTTATAGGGTGTTCACCCACCTTGCCCCGTACACCGTCTGTTCCAAAATACTTTTTCTTCACACGTTAACCCCCTGCTTGCAATAAAGATAATATCTTAATCCGCGTCCCTTATTGCTGAAAAAATTCTGACTGCATCTACGGTTTCATCAACATCATGAACCCTGAGTATGGACACCCCTGCCGACAGGGCAAAACATGCCATTGTCATACTGCCTGCCAGCCTTTGATCAACTTCTTTATCAAGAATAGCACCAATCATGCTCTTGCGTGACAGCCCTGCAAGCACAGGCACATCAAACTTTCCAAACTCCGCAAGGTGTTTTAGTAATGACAGATTTTGTTGCAGTGTTTTACCAAAACCAAAACCAGGATCTACCAACAGCTTTTCCCTGCCCAGCCCGGCTTCAATACAATGCCTGATCCTGTCCTGGAGAAAAAAATAAACATCTTCCACAACGTTTTTGTAACCGGGATTTTTCTGCATTGTCCCGGGCGTACCCTGCATATGCATCAGGCATACCGGGACATTTAAATCTGCTGCTGTCTGTAATGCATGTTCTTTTTTTAATGCATAGACATCATTTATCATGCCTGCCCCCGCCTCAACTGCATGTCGCATTATTTCCGCCTTGCTTGTGTCGACACATATAACCGCAGGTAAATCACGTTGCCTGAGCTTTTCTATGACCGGTATGACACGCCTTGTTTCTTCATCAAGCGAAACAGGCTGTGCCCCCGGCCTGGTCGACTCGCCGCCGATATCAACAAACATCGCGCCTGCTTCAACCATTTTTTCCGCATGATTGACAGCAATATCCGGATCAACAAAACGCCCGCCATCAGAAAAAGAGTCCGGGGTAACGTTCAGAACGCCCATCACCTGCGGAGATGAAATATCCACTTTAATACCGGCACAGTCCAGTTGCATTTTGTATTAACCAACCATGATAAAACAAATAAAAAAGCCGGTAGCAAAGCTACCGGCCTGCAATAATTATTTAATTATTAATGTTCATTGGCTGCACCGCCAATGGAATGGCCCTTGTCAGTGCTGTCTTTTTCGTGACTTTTGGTTTTCTGTCCGTCGCTGTGGGTTTTATCTGAATCATTCCAGTCCTCGGGTGGTTTTGGTGGTTTACCGTCCATTATATCTTTGATCTGATCCGAATCGATTGTTTCGTATTTCATCAGGGCTCCGGCCATGGCATGCAGGATATCCATGTGCTCATTCAGAACTTTTTCTGAACGCCTGTAGTTGGTATCAACAATGGTACGAATTTCTTCATCAATATCATGTGCCGTTTCATCTGAAATATTTTTATGCTGGGTAACGGAATGACCCAGGAAAACCTCACCATCCTCTTCGCCATAAGACAACGGACCCAGTTTTTCAGATAGTCCCCATTTGGTTACCATGCTACGCGCAAGCTCGGTTGCACGCTGAATATCATTTTGCGCACCGGTGGTAACAAAATCCTGCCCGAATATAAGTTCTTCTGCAATACGACCACCGAACAGGCTGGATATCTGGCTATTTAACCTCTGTTTGCTATAACTGTAACGGTCTCCTTCGGGGAGGAACATGGTAATACCCAGCGCCCTGCCTCTTGGAATAATGGTCACCTTATATACAGGGTCATGTGAAGGCACACTCAGACCAACAATGGCATGACCCGCCTCGTGATAGGCCGTCAGTTTCTTTTCGTCCTCACTCATGACCATGGACTTGCGTTCTGCACCCATCATGATCTTGTCTTTTGCATTTTCAAAATCATCGTGTTCTACGAGACGTTTGTTGGCACGGGCCGCAAACAATGCCGCCTCATTTACAAGGTTGGCCAGATCTGCACCCGAAAAACCCGGTGTCCCCCTTGCAATCAGTGCGGGCTTTACATCATCGGCCAAAGGCACCTTGCGCATATGAACCTTGAGTATTTGCTCGCGTCCACGAACATCCGGTAATGGCACGACAACCTGGCGGTCGAAGCGACCGGGGCGCAGTAATGCAGGATCCAGCACATCAGGACGGTTGGTCGCAGCAATCACGATAACGCCTTCATTGCCCTCAAAACCATCCATCTCAACCAGTAACTGATTCAGTGTCTGTTCACGCTCATCGTGCCCGCCTCCCAGGCCGGCACCACGGTGGCGTCCCACGGCATCAATCTCGTCGATAAAGATGATGCAGGGTGCGTGTTTCTTGGCCTGCTCAAACATATCGCGCACACGTGAAGCACCAACACCGACAAACATCTCGACGAAATCCGAGCCGGATATCGTAAAGAACGGCACCTTTGCTTCACCGGCAATGGCCCTGGCCAGCAACGTTTTACCCGTTCCCGGCGAACCCACCATCAAAACACCACTTGGAATCTTGCCACCCAGTTTCTGGAATTTGCCGGGGTCACGTAGAAACTCGACCAGTTCGGCCACCTCTTCCTTGGCCTCCTCGACACCGGCGACATCATTGAAATTGATCTTGACCTGATCTTCACTCAGCATACGTGCCTTGCTCTTGCCAAAGGACATGGCACCACGGCCACCGCCGCCGCCCTGCATCTGGCGCATAAAGAAAATCCAGACTCCTATAAGGAGTAGCATCGGGAACCATGAAATAAATATTTGTGACCACAGGGATGGGCGCTCGGGTGGGGTGGCCTCTATATTGACTTTATGATCAAACAAGTCCTTGTAGAGCCCTTTTTCATCTCCGTTTGGGTAATAGGTGAGAAACTGTTGCCCGTCTGTATACTCGCCCTTGATGGCTCTGCCGGTAACGACAACCTTGCGGACACGCTCTCCGCGTACCTGCTCAAGAAACTGTGAGTAAGTGGGTTTCTGGTAATTCGCGGTTGTCGGTCCGAACTGGTTAAAGACAGACATAAGAATGATGGCGATCACCACCCACAGAATTATGTTTTTTGCCATATCACTCAATATAAAATCCTCATATAAACAATAGATTGTCGTCCATTCACCACAGTTTTGCCATTAAACATACTACACTTCGAAACCTCTGGCCAGAATATAAATCTCATTGCTGCGGGGTCGTGAGGCCCGTGGTTTTCTGAATGTTACCTTATTAAATTGTGTCCTGACATCTTTTTCAAGTTCACTGTAACCTTCACCCTGAAATGCCTTGATCAGCATATCACCGTTTTTTTTCAGTATCTGTCTGGAAAGATCCAGGGCCAGCTCACACAGGTACACAGACCTGGGCTGATCCACGGCGCTCTGACCACTGATATTGGGGGCCATATCCGAAATTACAAGGTCTACAGGGCATTTTTGCAATAATTTCAATAACTTATCGAACACTTCTTGTTCCCGAAAATCACCCTGAATCAGTTCTACACCCTGTATCGGCTCAATCGGAAGGATGTCCAGCCCTATCATCCGACCTTTTTTCCCCAGAATTCTACTCCCGTACTGACACCAGCCCCCCGGTGCAGCGCCCAGATCCACGACCACCATACCCGGCTTGAGGATGGAGCCTTTTTTCTGGATTTCATCCAGCTTGTAGACCGCACGTGAACGGTATCCTTCTTTTTGTGCACGCAAGACATACTCATCATCAAAATGCTCTTTCATCCAGCGCTGGCTACTCTTGCTACGTTTCATCCGCCGGAACATCCACTATCGCTTTAACCACCCGGCGCGTCCTGACTATCAACCACAACGTGGATACAAATCCAAAGCCGGCCAGATACAGAATCTGGATGAAAATTCCCTCGACCAGATAGGAAACAAGCAGCCATACGGGCACCGACAGAAACAGGATGATGGCGAGATCCAGTTTGACCGCGTTTAATGGGCTCGCAGGAACTGTCACGCCCGCCTGGTTGCGTGATAGACTTCCATTTTTCCTGGATTTGTCTTGCCTGGTTGAAATAGTCATGATTACTGAAAAACAAAAACGTTTTTTACGCTCCCGTGCACATTCATTAAAACCGGTTGTCACCGCCGGTAATGCCGGCATCACTGCGGGTGTACTCAATGAAATTAATCTCACCCTGTCCCGTCATGAGCTGATCAAGGTAAGGATCAGCGGTGCAGACCGGGTTGGGTTAAAAAGCATGACCGAACAAATCTGTAAGGAAACCAATGCCTCTGCTGTTCAGATCATTGGTCATATCGTCATCCTCTACCGGCCCGCTGATAAACCGGTTATTCAACTTCCCTGAACAGGTGATCGCAGTCCGAAAATCACCAACCCCAGGCCCAGCAGACTGTTAACAAGATACAGTATGGATGAAATACCGTGCAGGTGCCCGAATTCTGCCACCGCCTGACTACCTTCAACCAGACCGGTCTGTTTCAACGCTGACATCATGGGTTGTAATACAAGCTGGCCTGTAAGGATCAATGCGATCATGCCAAGCAATACCCAGTGTCGAGGGTGACCGAATTTTCCGGCAGGCCGAATAAAAACAAGACTGGCAAACAGGGCAAGACCGCTAATCAGGCCGATGTAAGCGGTGACTGTAAACACCTGCCCGGCAACCATGCCTGCCATTTTTCGGTCGAGTGACTGAAACAGGATCGGCACCACCACGTAACCGGCAAACCACATTCCTCCTACCCACAAGGTTAACAGGATTTTTTCCAGTTGTATCTGAATGTTCTTTTTCAACAATTATTCGTGGCGGACTTCCACGATTTCCAGTTCCCGGTCACCGGCGGGTACCTTGGCTGTAACCACGTCACCTTCCATTTTACTTATCAGGGCCCGGGCAATAGGCGAACCCACGGATATAAGCCCCTGCTTGATATCGGCCTCGTCTTCACCCACTATTTTATAGGTCAACTCCTCCCCTGTGTCTTCGTCTGCAAGCAAGACCGTTACACCGAAAATCACTTTACCTGTATGTGGAATCTGTGTGATATCAATGATCTGCGCATTAGAAAGCTTACCGTCGAAGTCAGAAATACGGGCCTCTATGAATCCCTGCTCCTCACGGGCAGCATGATATTCTGCATTCTCTTTCAGGTCTCCATGCGCCCTGGCCTCTGCGATCGCGGCTATAACGCGTGGCCTGTCTTCATTTTTGAGTTTTTTTAATTCCTCACGCATGGCGTCCGCGCCGTGTCTGGTTAACGGGACCTTACTCATGAACGAACCTCCTTATGTAACTCCTGAAGAACATGCACTGTTTCATCACCAGACTGTTGCAAGGCCAGACAAGTTGCCCTGGCACCCGCCACGGTTGTCGTGTAGGCCACCTTGTGCTGCAAGGCCGCACCCCTGATTGTATACGAATCTGCTATGGACTGTTTTCCTTCTGTGGTATTTATAATCAGGTTGATTTCATCATTCTTGATTGCGTCAACTATATGTGGACGCCCCTCACCTACCTTGTTGACCGGCTCGACCTTGATGCCCGCATCATCAATCACTTTTGCCGTACCACTTGTTGCAACAATCTCGAAACCAAGATCACTCAACTGTCTTGCAATCCCGGCAACTTCACCTCTGTCACTTTCACGCACGCTGACAAAGGCACGTCCCTTCACAGGCAGCTCCGCTCCGGCACCTGACTGCGCCTTGCCAAAGGCTTCACCAAAGGTCTTGCCAATGCCCATCACCTCACCGGTTGATTTCATCTCCGGTCCCAATAATGGATCGACACCCGGAAATTTCACAAACGGGAAAACGGCTTCCTTCACAGAAAAATAGGGTGGTATCACTTCCTTCCCGATTCCCTGCTCTTTCAGACCTTTACCCACCATACATCGTGCTGCAACCTTGGCAAGTGAAACACCGGTAGCCTTGGATACAAAAGGCACCGTTCTGGATGCGCGCGGATTGACTTCGATAATATAGACCCTGCCATCCTGTATCGCAAACTGCGCATTCATCAAACCAACAACCTTGAGACTGTGCGCCATTGCCGTCATCTGTTCGCGCAGGATGTCCTGAATTTCAGCACCAAGGGTATAGGGGGGTAATGAGCAGGCTGAATCCCCTGAATGCACACCGGCCTGTTCAATGTGTTCCATAATGCCACCAATCAGGACATCCTTGCCATCACAAATAGCATCGACATCCACTTCAACCGCATTATCAAGGAAATGATCCAGCAGCACGGGTGATTCATTCGAAACCTGCACGGCCTCTCGCATGTATCGCTCCAGGTCATCCTCACCATATACAATCTCCATGGCACGGCCACCCAGCACGTAGGAAGGCCTGACCACCAGAGGATAGCCTACTTCACGCGCAAGTTCGATTGCCTCTTTTTCAGTGCGGGCAGTCCTGTTTGTAGGCTGCAACAGATCCAGCTCTTCAACCATTTTCTGAAAACGTTCACGATCCTCCGCCAGGTCGATGGAATCCGGGGTTGTACCTATAACAGGTGCGCCGGCAGCCTCCAGTGCACGGGCCAGTTTTAACGGTGTCTGGCCACCATACTGAACAATAACACCCTCGGGTTTTTCCTTGTCAATGATTTCAAGCACATCTTCAAGCGTGAGGGGTTCAAAGTACAAACGATCCGAGGTGTCATAATCCGTTGACACCGTCTCCGGGTTACAATTGACCATGATTGTCTCATAGCCATCCTCGCGCAGGGCCAGTGCTGCATGCACACAACAGTAATCGAACTCGATACCCTGACCAATGCGGTTAGGCCCACCCCCCAGAACAACTATCTTTTTCCGTTGTGTGGGTTCTGCCTCGCATTCTTCCTCGTAGGTTGAATACAGATAAGCCGTACTGGAAGCAAACTCGGCTGCACAGGTATCGACCCGCTTGTAAACAGGGTGGATACCAAGCTTATGCCTGGTTCCCCTGACCTCACTTTCAGTCTTGTTCAATAATGTTGCCAGGCGACTGTCGGCAAACCCCTTGCGTTTCAGGTAATAGAGACGATCCCTTTCAAGTGTGATGTTACCCTGCTTCCTGATCTCGGATTCCAGACTGACCAGTTCTTCAATCTGAACCAGAAACCAGGGATCGATTCTGGTCAAGTCAAAAATCTGTTCCACCGTCATACCAAAACGCATGGCATCCGCTACATACCAGAGCCGTTCTGCACTGGGCACCTGCAGTTCCCGCTGTAATACGGATTTCGTTTTGGCATCATTCAGATCAAGTATTTCATTAAACCCGTCAGCACCTATCTCCAGTCCTCGCAGTGCTTTTTGCAGGGACTCCTGAAAGGTTCGGCCGATTGCCATAACCTCTCCCACCGATTTCATCTGGGTTGTCAGGCGCGGGTCGGCTTTCGGGAATTTCTCGAAGGTAAATCGTGGCATTTTTGTAACCACATAGTCAATACTGGGTTCAAACGAGGCCGGTGTTTCCCCGCCTGTTATTTCATTTTTCAGTTCATCCAGCGTATAACCAACGGCCAGCTTGGCGGCCACCTTGGCGATCGGAAAACCGGTTGCCTTTGATGCCAGCGCAGATGAACGCGATACACGCGGGTTCATCTCGATAATAATCATGCGACCGTTTTCAGGATTGATCGCAAACTGTACATTCGAGCCACCTGTTTCAACCCCGATTTCACGCAAAACCGCCAGCGAGGCATTACGCATAATCTGGTATTCCTTGTCTGTCAGGGTCTGCGCAGGTGCAACCGTGATAGAGTCACCGGTGTGTATACCCATCGGATCCAGGTTTTCGATCGAGCAAATAATGATGCAGTTGTCGTTACGATCGCGAACCACTTCCATTTCGTACTCTTTCCAGCCGGCAACGGATTCCTCGATCAACAATTCATTTGTTGGCGACAGATCAAGCCCCCTTTCGCAAATCTCAATGAACTCTTCAGGATTGTAGGCAATGCCTCCACCACTCCCCCCCATTGTGAATGAGGGACGGATAACAGCGGGAAAACCGATATCTGCCTGTACCCTGTGTGCGTCTTCCATATTATGTGCTATCGCCGAGCGAGGCATATCGAGCCCGATCTTTAGCATCGCCTGTCTGAACAAATCACGATCCTCGGCCTTGTCGATCGCCTTTTTATCGGCACCGATCATGTCTATATTATATTTTTCCAGGATGCCCTCACGATCCAGATCCAGCGCACAATTCAGTGCAGTCTGCCCACCCATGGTGGGTAACAGTACATCGGGGCGCTCCTTTTCAATGATACGCGCAACCGTTTTCCAGTTGACCGGTTCGATATAAACAACATCGGCTGTTTCCGGGTCCGTCATAATTGTGGCCGGGTTGGAATTAACCAGAATGACCTTGTAGCCTTCTTCGCGAAGGGACTTGCATGCCTGCGCACCGGAGTAATCAAACTCACATGCCTGACCGATGACAATCGGCCCGGCGCCGAGTATCAGGATACTTTTAATGTCTGTTCTTTTTGGCATAATGGTTACTTGTTTTTGTGAGCTTCAATCAAGTCAATAAAGTGATCAAACAACGGTGCCACATCATGTGGTCCCGGGCTGGCCTCGGGGTGCCCCTGAAAACTGAATGCAGGAATGTCGGTACGATGCACCCCCTGCAAGGAACCATCGAACAATGAGCGGTGGGTCGCCTGCAAGTTATCGGGCAGGGTTTGTTCATCGACTGCAAATCCATGGTTCTGGCTGCTGATCATGACCGTTCCTGTTTCAATATCCTGTACCGGATGATTGGCACCATGGTGACCAAATTTCATCTTGACTGTTTTCGCTCCACAGGCCAGTGATAACAACTGATGCCCCAGACAAATGCCAAATACCGGAATTCCACTATTCATCAGCTCCTGGATGGCACGAATGGCATAATCACATGGTTCCGGGTCACCCGGGCCATTCGACAGGAAAATACCATCAGGATTCAGGGCAAGCACTTCGCTGGCCGGCATCTGTGCCGGTACGACCTGTACCTGGCAACCCCGGTCCACCAGCATACGCAGGATGTTACGTTTTACACCATAATCAAAGGCAACCACCTTGTGGGTCAGTTTTTCATCAATCGGATGTAGCGCTTCTGGCATGCCGTTTTGCAGGGTCCAGGTACCCTGAACCCATTCATAAGGGGCGCGGGTCGTCACCTCTTTTGCCAGATCCATGCCTTTCAGGCCGGGGAACGCCCGGGCTGATTCAATGGCGGCATCGGCATCGATATGATCCCCGGCCACGATACAGCCACCCTGGGCACCTTTTTCGCGCAGAATTCGGGTCAAACGCCGGGTATCAATGTCACAAATACCTATGACATTGTTTTTCTTCAAATATTTTTCCAGTGACAATTGATTGCGCCAGCTACTGGCCAGCAGGGGCACATCCCGAACCACCAGCCCGCTGGATACGATAGTGGATGATTCTTCATCGTCGTCATTGGTACCGACATTGCCGATATGCGGGCAGGTCAATGTCACGATTTGTTTACAGTAGGAAGGATCGGTCAGGATTTCCTGATAGCCGGTCAGGGCGGTATTAAAGACCACCTCTCCCGTCGTTTGACCATCAATACCAATGGATTGCCCCCGGAACAGGCTTCCATCTTCAAGGACCAGTAAAGCTGGCTTTCGCAACAGAATCTCCTAAAAAAACTGGCACGCACAAAAAAGGAGGTACCCGACAGGTGCCTCCCGCTTCAACATCGGCCATCCGGCCAAGGTGCAGGTGGCTTATTTTACTGAATTCCACCTCAGGATTAAAGACCGATTCGGGTTAAATCCCGATTTATTTCAGGCCCAGTACATCCTGCATATCATACAGACCTTTCCCCCTGGCAACGACAAAGGCGGCTGCACGGGCCGCACCCTTTGCAAAGGTCATGCGACTGGATGCCTTGTGGGTGATTTCAACACGTTCACCTGTATCGGCAAACATGACGGTATGTTCACCGACAATATCACCGGCACGAATGGTCTCGAAGCCGATCGTCTGTCGCTCGCGCTCGCCTGTCTGGCCTTCACGACCATATACTGCGCATTCCTTCAGATCACGCCCAAGGGCATCGGCAACGACTTCCCCCATTCTGAGAGCAGTCCCGGAGGGGGCATCCACCTTATGGCGATGATGGGCCTCAATTACTTCTATATCGACATCATTACCCATCACCCGTGCCGCCAGATCCAGCAATTTGAAACAGAGATTCACACCCACGCTCATGTTTGGCGCGAAAACAATGCCCGCCTTTAAGGCGGCTTTCTCGATTTGCTGTTTTTGTTCGTCGCTAAAGCCCGTCGTACCGATAACCATGCACTTGCCGGCATCGCCACAGATTTTCAGGTTGGCCACCGTCACTTCAGGACGGGTGAAGTCGATCAGAACATCAAAATTGTTAATCACGGTAGAAAGTTTTTCAACAAGCGGGACATTCAGTTTTTCAATGCCGGCCAGCTCACCGGCATCCGCACCCAGCAAACTGCACCCGGCGTGCTCAATTGCAGCCGTCACTGCCAGTCCTTCCGCCTGGTTGCAGGCATCGATCAGGTTGCGCCCCATCCGGCCAGCGGCACCTGTTATTGCGACTCTTATCATTAAAACTCTCTCTTAAATAATTATACTGCTGTCACGTTAACCTGTAACAAGTATAGTTGAAACGTAAACGGCAAGTCGGTTTTGAGCTAAACAGGGCATTGCGGACATGAAACCGGCATAGCCAGATCAAGACACGCAAAAGATGCCATCCCTGGCCGCTCGGCCGCCGCATCCCTGCGGCAGACGGTCTTTATCTGGCTATGCCGGTTTCATGTCCTCACATTGATGCTCGCTGCAAAAGTTAACGGGACAGCAGTGAAATAATTACTGGAAGCCGGCCAGACTCCTGATACTACAATACAGCAATGTATGATGATAATAAATGGAGTGGGTCGATTTGAGCCAGACCTGCGTCCAGAATCAGAATTTCATGCCATCGAAAAACTTCTTCACCCCGTTCATCCATGAATGTGAGCGAGGGCTGTGTTTGTTACTGCCCGCTATCAGGCTTTGATCAAATTCTCTCAATATATCTTTTTGCGCAGCTGACAGACTAACCGGTGTTTCCACAACAACCCGGCACATCAGGTCGCCAACGGCACCACCGCGTACCGGTTTAACGCCCTTTCCTCTGAGCCTGAACATCTTGCCACTCTGTGTTTCATGCGGAATCTTGAGCTTGACCTTGCCACCCAGGGTCGGGACTTCCAGCTCACCACCCAGTACGGCGGTAACAAAACTGATTGGCATTTCACAATAGAGATTGCTGTCTTCCCGATGGAAGATATTGTGCTCACGCACATGGGTTTCAACATATAAATCACCTGAAGGGCCGCCAAACTCACCCGCCTCGCCCTCGCCGGACAAGCGAATGCGATCACCGGTATCAACACCGGCCGGAACCTTGACTGACAGGGTCCGGGTTTGTTTCACTCTCCCCTGCCCATGACACTTCCCGCAGGGATCGGTGATTATTTTGCCTGTGCCCTTGCAGCGCGGGCAAGTCTGCTGTACCGAAAAGAACCCCTGCTGCATTCGTACCTGTCCCTGTCCACCGCAGGTTGTGCAACTGCTTGCGCTGGTTCCTTTCCTGGCCCCACTGCCCTCACATTCACCACAAGTCACCATAACCGGAACCCGGATCTTGACGGTCGTACCGGCTACCGCTTCTTCAAGATCCAGATCAAGCTTGTAACGTAAGTCTGCACCACGATAGGCACGCTGACCGCCGCCGCTACCACCAAAAATATCGCTGAACACGTCGCCAAAAATATCACTGAAGTTACCACTACCACCAAAACCACCCGCTCCGGCACCTGCACCCATGGATGGATCCACGCCTGCATGGCCGAACTGGTCATAGGCCGCACGTTTCTGGCCGTTGGACAGGATGTCATAGGCCTCCTTGGCCTCCTTGAATTTCTCCTCTGCCTCGTCCTTGTTTTCCTGGTTTCGATCCGGGTGACATTTCATCGCCAGTCGTTTGAAGGCCTTTTTCAGATCGGCGTCACTGACATTTTTTTCAACACCCAGTATTGTGTAGTAATCACGTTTTGACATATTAAAATCGCTTTAAATTCTTATTCTCCCGACACGCAGATGGCAGTTTACAGGTTCCCCTGCAAACTGCCACTGACTTTTACCTCTATTGTGAGAAGCTATTACTTGTCGTCTTTAACTTCTTCAAACTCGGCATCGACAACATCTTCAGCAGAACCTGCATCTGCTCCCTGTGCCTCAGCACCTGCTTCCTGCGCCTGACCCTGCTCTGCGGCCTGTGCTGCATAGGCCCTTTCTGCCAGCTTGCCCGACTTTTCAGCCAGTGTCTTTGTTTTGGCTTCCATGTCATCCTTGTTTTCACCCTTGATAGCTTCCTGCAGTTCCTTGATGGCCGCTTCGATGGATTCCTTTTCACCCTCTTCCATCTGATCGGCATATTCTGTCATTGATTTATTGGTCGCATGAATCAGGTTATCCGCCTGGTTCCGGACATCAACCAGCTCATGAAATTTCTTGTCCTCATCGGCATGTGCCTCTGCATCCTTGACCATGCGTTCGACTTCATCATCCGACAGCCCACTGGAGGCCTTGATAACAATCGATTGTTCTTTGCCACTGGCCTTGTCCTTGGCATGTACATTGAGAATACCATTGGCATCGATATCAAATGACACATCGATCTGCGGCACCCCGCGTGGCGCAGGTGGAATATCGGCCAGGTCGAAACGACCCAGTGACTTGTTCCCTGTGGCTTGCTCACGCTCACCTTGCAGTACATGTACCGTGACGGCCGTCTGGTTATCATCGGCAGTCGAGAACACCTGATTGGCCTTGGTCGGAATGGTGGTGTTCTTCTCAATCAACTTGGTCATGACACCACCCATGGTTTCGATACCCAGTGACAGGGGTGTTACGTCAAGCAGCAGAACATCTTTCACCTCACCACCCAGTACACCACCCTGGATAGATGCGCCCACTGCAACGGCCTCATCCGGGTTAACGTCCTTGCGGGGTTCCTTGCCAAAGAAGTCCTGTACCGCTTGCTGAACCATCGGCATACGGATCTGGCCGCCCACCATAATGACATCATCGATTTCAGATGTACTCAGACCAGCATCAGCCATTGCCTGCTTGCAGGGGTCGAGCGACCTTTTGACCAGTTCCTCGACCAGTGATTCCAGCTTGGCGCGGGTGATCTTGATGTTCATGTGTTTTGGACCGGATGCATCGGCCGTAATAAACGGCAGATTGACATCGGTCTGCTGTGCAGATGACAGCTCGATCTTCGCTTTTTCAGCCGCTTCCTTCAGGCGTTGCAGGGCCATCGGGTCGTTGGACAGGTCAACACCCTGGTCCTTCTTGAATTCCTCTATCAGGTAATCGATCAGACGCTGATCAAAATCCTCACCACCCAGAAAGGTGTCACCATTGGTTGACAGTACCTCAATCTGGTGTTCACCATCGATCTCGGCAATCTCAATGATGGATATATCAAACGTTCCACCACCCAGATCATAGACGGCCAGCTTGCGGTCGCCCTCTTTCTTGTCCATACCGAAGGCCAGTGCCGCAGCAGTTGGCTCGTTGATTATACGTTTGACATCAAGCCCGGCAATCTTGCCCGCATCCTTGGTCGCCTGGCGCTGTGAATCATTGAAGTAGGCCGGTACGGTAATAACCGCTTCCGTTACCTCTTCACCGAGGTAATCTTCAGCTGTTTTTTTCATTTTCTGCAGGACACGTGCAGAAATTTCCGGGGCGGCCATTTTTTTACCATGGACCTCCACCCAGGCATCACCATTTTCTGCCTTGATAATCTTGTAAGGGACCAGGTTGATGTCTTTCTGTACTTCCTTGTCATCAAATTTGCGCCCGATCAGTCGTTTGACCGCATACAGGGTATTTTCAGGATTGGTAACCGCCTGTCGCTTTGCTGACTGGCCTACCAACACCTCATCTTCACCGACAAAGGCCACGACAGAAGGGGTAGTACGGTCACCTTCACTATTTTCTATAACCTTTGCAGAACCCCCCTCCATGACTGCAACGCATGAATTAGTCGTTCCAAGGTCGATGCCGATAATTTTACCCATGATATAAAACCTCCACTAATCAATAACTTGTAAATTGTTTTTTAAATTTATTCTGTATTACCTCAAAAGATGGGGCTTTTATCCTGTTTTTCAAGCCTTTTCATCAATTTAACTTTCTTTTTGCTGTGATGTGGCCTTGGCCACCACTACCATGGCCGGCCTGATCAGGCGACCATTGAGCAGGTAACCCTTCTGGAACACATTCATAACGGTATTCGGTTCTGTATCTGAAGTTTCCAGCATCGACATGGCCTGATGCAGTTCCGGGTCGAATACCTCACCCTCAGGATTGATTTCCTCCAGATTAAATTTTTCCATGGCATCCGACATCATTTTTAACGTCAGATCCATACCTTCGCGAATCTTCTCCATCTCCACGCCTTCATCCTGCGCTGCCGAGGAACCCATCGCGAGGCTGTCCCAGACGGGGAGCAGTTCCCGTATGAATTTCTCCAGCCCGAATTTGTGGGCATTTTCCAGGTCACGGCTATGCCGTTTTTTGAGGTTTTCCAGTTCGGCCCGGGTTCTCAGCAAGTCATTCCAGTGCGAGTCCGCCTTGTTGCGTGCATCTTCCAGTAGTAGATGAATATCTTCATCAGGCTCCTCCTGCTCACCTTCCAGCTCAATACTCTCATCCTCTTCAAGCTTTCCCTCTTCATTGAGTTCAGCCTGTTTTTCATTATCAGACATCAAATTTCTCCAATACCTTAAAGTAATTTATTAAGTCATGTCAGGATGGTATCCTGATTGTTATCCTTTTAAATAAGGCTTATCCCCTGGAATTCAAGACTGCCCCCAGTACTTTTGCAGTCACATCCACTATCGGAATGACACGATCATACTGCATACGCGTCGGACCGATGACACCCAGAACCCCCATTGGCTTGCCACCGATCGAATAGGATGATGTCACCACGCTACACTCATCAAAAATCCGGTATCCGGACTCGTCACCAATAAAAATCTGCACGCCTTCAGTATTGACACAATGATCAAGCAAGTTGAGTATTTCCTGTTTCTGATTAAAGGCATCAAACAGCAGACGCAGTTTATCTACATTGGTAAGCCTGTCTGTCCCCATCAGATTTGATTGTCCTGCCAGGATATAGTCTTCCTCATGTGATTGAGGGCCAAACAGGCTTTGGGCCATATCAATCGCAACGTTCATCAGCCTGTTCATGCCATCACGATCATCCTGCATCTGGCTCAACAACTGTTCACGCACATGCATAATATCCATACCCGAAAACTGTTCATTAAAATAATTTGACAGCAGGCGTAATTCATCAATATTGAATTCACGATGAACATTCAGGATCCGGTTCTGCACTTCTTCATCATTGGTGACCAGGATGGCCAGAACCCTTCTGTCCGAGAGTGGAATGAATTCAATCTGGCGTAATGTAATCTTTTGCACCTTGGGCAAGGTGACAATACCGGCCAGTTTCGTCACCCCCGACAAAAACTCTGACACACTCACGGCCAGCTCATGGGTGTTCAGATCATCCTGTAATTGTGACTGTAATTCATCCAGTAATTTTTTTTGGCCAACAGGATGTGACTCAACCAGACTGTCAACGAAAAAACGATAACCCTGTATCGTCGGTACCCTGCCTGCCGAGGTATGGGGTGACTCAATAAATCCCAAATCCTCCAGTTCATGCATGATATTCCTGACCGTGGCAGGGCTGACATCCATCTGGGCGGTTTTGGCCAGGGTCTTGGAACCGACCGGTAGCCCTTCTGATATATAGTGGCTCACCAGCACTTTCAGCAAATGCTGTGCCCTGTCGTTTAACTCTTTGTCGGCTTTTTTCTTTGGCATACCTGAAAAATCTAATGAAAACTGTTATATAAACCAGGTTTTAGCACTCACCCTGTCAGAGTGCTAGGATATTAGCCTTATTCAGGGTATAAATAAAGAATGATGTAACAATTTTCCACTTTGCTGGCATTCATCGACATGCTAACTTTGCAAAAACAAACTATTGAAAACATGAGTCGCAAATTTAAAACCATAGGGATCATCGGGAAAACAGCCGATCCAGGCACCGATCAGGCCATCCACAGAATCAGCAATCACCTGCAGCAACAGGGTATTGCCGTACTAGTTGACGAAACGGCAGCAAAAAATATCCCCGATATAGACATTAAAACTGCCAGCAGGGATATTCTTGGTGAAAAATGTGACCTGATTATCGTTGTCGGCGGCGATGGCACCATGCTTGGCGCAGCACTCACATTTTGTGACCATGCGGTGCCGCTCGTTGGTGTCAATCTGGGTCGCCTGGGTTTCCTCGTTGATATTTCACCATCAGATGCCGAAGAAAAAATTGATGAAATCCTCAATGGCGAATACCAGATGGAAGAAAGATCTCTATTGAATGCAACCGTTATCCGCGATGGAAAAGAAATAATACAAGGTAGTGCCCTGAACGATATCGTTGTCCACAAATGGGACGTTGCCCATATGATAGAGACGAATACCTACATTGACGATCATTTTGTTCATAAACATCGGTCAGATGGAATCATTACATCGACACCAACCGGATCCACCGCATATGCACTGTCGGGAGGCGGGCCTATTATCCACCCCGGGCTGGAGTCATTTGTTATTGTCCCTATCTGCCCACACACCTTGAGTAACCGCCCCATTGCCGTCAAATCCAGCAGCAAGGTCAGGATAGTGCTAAGTGAAACCAGCAGAAACAAGGGGCAGGTTACCTGTGACGGCCGGTTATTACATGAACTGGAGCTGGGCGATGAGGTTCTCATTGAAACCAGGTCAACAAAACTGCATTTACTGCACCCCAAAGGTTACGACTATTATCAAATACTGCGAGCCAAGTTACACTGGGCTGAACACCCCTGAACTGCCTGACAGGCTGCAAAGATGCTGACACACATTCATATACGTGATTTTGCAATCGTTGAAGAACTCTCACTGGACTTCCAGGACGGCATGAGTGTATTAACCGGAGAAACCGGCGCTGGAAAATCCATTTTACTCGATGCCCTTAACCTGGCGCTGGGTGACAGGGCAGACACCGGCAATATCCGCTATGGTGCTGACCGTGCAGAAATCAGTGTTACATTCCTGATCGACAAAAATTCTTCTGCGATGAACTGGTTAAATGAACAATCACTTGACCAGGGTGACGAATGCCTGATACGGCGCGTCATCAGTAATGAAGGTCGCTCAAAGGGTTTTATTAATGGTTGCCCTGCACCCATGCAATCCCTCAGGGAACTGGGTGAAATACTGGTCGATATTCACGGACAACATGAACATCAGTCGCTTCTTAAAACAGATATCCAGCGACAACTACTGGATGAATATGCCGGCAGCCAGGGTATTTTGCAGGAACTGAAAAACCTCTACAGGTTATGGAGTGCCAAGACCGGGCAACTGGATTCCCTCAAGCAAACCGCCAGTGATCGTCAATCACGCATGGATCTGCTCAACTACCAGGTCGGGGAGCTCGATAAACTTGCACTGGAAGAATCGGAATTGCCAGAACTGGCAGAAGAGCAAGGACGACTGGCCAACGCTGAAAGATTACGAAGTACCGCCATGCAGTATTTGTATGAACTTTATGAATCAGAACAAAACAGTGTTCATCAGTCTCTTAGTCATGCAATCCGTTCACTTGAGGAGATATCCGCACTGGATCCAACATTAAAAAATATTGTTGAAATGCTCAACAGTGCCGCTGTACAGATTCAGGAATCCAGCAGTGAACTGCAAAACTATATTGATAATATCGCCCTGGACCCGGACAGGCTGGATCAGGTAGATGAAAGGCTTGGCTTAATCCATGATCTTTCCCGAAAACACAATGTCATACCGGAACAGTTGTCAAATCTGCATCAGAATCTGGAGAATGAATTAACAATACTGGGTCAGGCAAATGATGATCTGGGATCACTTGCAAAGGAACTTGAAGAACTGGCGCTGCAATATCAGGCGCGGGCCACTCAGCTTACCAAACTACGACAAAAAGCAGCGGCAGTACTGAATAAAACCGTTACCGAAACCATTCGTAAACTTGGTATGCCGTCAATAGAGTTTGAAATTGCGTTCAACCACACCGATTCTGCAAAGCCTGGAATCAATGGAAATGAGGCTATCGAATTCATGATCAGCCCCAACCCGGGGCAACCACAAAAACCTTTGCGCAAGATAGCCTCGGGAGGAGAGTTGTCACGCATCAGTCTGGCCATCCAGACTATCCTGGCAGACTCAACTCATATACCTACACTTATATATGACGAAGTTGACACCGGTATTGGTGGCCCGACAGCCGAAGTCGTTGGTAAAAAATTACGTCACCTGGGAAATAACCGTCAGGTTTTATGCGTTACTCACCTGGCCCAGGTCGCTGCCCAGGCTCATCAGCACTTGATGGTTTCCAAACAGTCAGATCAACAATCTACAACATCAACAGTAACCATCCTGTCTGGCGAACAACGAATTGAAGAAACAGCACGCATGCTGGGTGGCCTGGACATTACAGAACAAGGCCTCTCGCATGCAAAAGAGATGATCGAACATGCCCAGAAGGAACAGAAAAAACCAGCCCGATCTTCACGCAAGTGCGTATAAAAATCACTAAAAAATATCATGCCCGGGATCATTGCTGTCCCGTTAACTTTATGAAGCACATAACAAAGTGAGGACATGGAATCGGTAAGACTGATCAAGACCGTCTGCCGCACGGACGCGGCAGCCGAGCCGCAACGGATGCGAAGAAAAATATTATTGTGTTTAGAAAGTTTTGCGTTCTTTATCTGCCATGAAATTTCATTTCATGGCCAACATACTGAAACCCTGCGTCTTCTGTACCAGATCTGATTAATTAACCATGACGATCACACATGATACATCCACCCAATCATTTTACTGAACAAATGCCTTTCGATTAATGCTCTCGACATTTTTTGCTATATAGGCGGGAACAATAAAATAAAAATCAGATTGGTCTGATTTAATAACCACCTGATCATCCTGTTTGTAGAATTCAAACCGATAGGAGTTGTCACCCGATTTCAACGTGAACATGTAGGCAGGCTTGCTGTTTGTTAGTTTCATGACGAGTTCGATACCTGCTACGCCGACAACCTGAACATGTATCAGATAATTAACAAGCCTCTCTATTTCCGTTTGATCAAGTTTTTCTTTCTCTCCCCTGTCTGCAAGCAGCCACTTATCTTCTTGTTTATTTAGCACAAAATCACTACCTGTAATTTGATTAACCGGCATTTTTGGCTTTAGCAGACCCTTGTCAAACCACTCCTGCGCAGTTGCAGGCGCCAGATGCAAGCCAAACTGTACGCTGTAAATTGATGCATCACCGGCTTTTCTCACATACTGCTTTTTATAACCGGGTGATTTTCCCAGATACAAATCTGCAACTTGCTGGCCATTGGAAAACAGGGTAATCCGTCGTTTGTAATTATTTTCTGCCACCTGAAAGCGTTCAGAAGCCTCTGCTGTTTTGGCAACCGGCCATTTCGCATACAGTTTTTTCAGTGACGCGATAAATACAGACCAGGTTCCCGTATTAACAGGTAAATTATAATAGCCAGGCAATACCCAACCCTGCCCGTTTCCGGTTAATTCAACCTTATTGCTACCATCATCAATTATAATCTTTTCAAGTCGGGTATCACCCAGGGAGGTCAGCGTCACATTTCCACGGGAGTTCCCGGTATTGCCAAGATTTGACGACAGCAAGAATATTGCCAGTACGATCTGCGCCAACAAAATAACTGAAAGTATTTTGATGTTACCGGGCATTACAATGCCCACTATCAAGTTTATTCTGATAGAATTTCCTTTTACGGCCCGATATCAACCGCCTTGCCAATACAATAATTACGATGCCAAGTATTGCTATCGCGTAATTTATGTATTCCCACATCACCTGCTCGCTCTTCTTCATCGGGGGAATGGTCTGATTAAAGTTTCCACGTGAACGAATTGTCAGCAAACCCCTGTCTTCCAATGACCAGTCAATGGCATTGGCAAGCAACTGGAATGAATTGCGATATGAAGTTCCCCTGGCCGATGTAATCATACTGACGGTCTCGTCTTCAATAAACTCGTTTGATGAAAACAGGATAATCCTGGCATTTTCGGGTGATCGATTTATTACACCGCTGATGACCTCATCTTTCTTCCCGCTATCCCCGCTTTTGTTTTTTCCCGGCGACTCATCTTTCTTAACGGCAGCTTCAACCAGAAAGGGTGATTGTTTATCTGCATAAAAAGAATTGAACTGGCCTTCAATGATTACTCCTAACAACTTACTTCCCTGATCTTTACCTGGTGGGAAAGGCTTTTTCCCATCCTGTCTTATTCTTGGCATGATATTCAGTGAGGATGCGGTCCATGCCTTGTCCGAACTGGTCAGCAAGGGAGTGATTTTTCTACCCTTGTTCAGGTTTTCATCCAGCTTGATCGGCGATGCCCATGTCATGGTCAGTTGATCAAGCCCTGAAGTAATAATGTTTTCTTTATTAAGACCATTGCGTATATCAATGAAATAGGGGTAATCCAGCATCCTGATTTCCTGAAAGCTGAACCCCCTTACATTGCGCGTCACCGGCACCGGAAATGCGGCATTAACCGGGTCCATCACGAATGACTCTGTAATATCAATACCGATATTTTCAAGCCATCCGGCAAGCCCGGATTTTTGCCGGCTTGCTATCAGTTTTTGCCGTTTTATCTCGGCAGAAAAGGGTGATGTAGCTATAACCATGGTTCCACCCTGCATAACAAACTGGTCGATAGCAAACACTTCCCTGTCTGATAAATCTTTTGGTGCAATTACCAGCAACAGGTCAATGTCTGAAGGGACAACCGATTTTTTCAGGTCCAGGTTTTCAAGCGTCAGGTTGGTAGATAAACTTGTCTTGAGTTTCCTGAATGTCGCACCTCCCATCCCCAGTTGGGCCAAATATGGATTCGATGCCGGGGTGACCACACCTGCTTTTTTCAGGAACCCGCTTGCAAAGCGTTTCAACCCTGCTTCAAGCCCCCGGCGAAATTCATCAATCTTGTAATCAGAGGGTAATGGTATTTGTATTTTTTGTCGCTTGCCAGACAAGACTACATAAAAGTAAAAGGTTTGTTTATCAAGTAAACTGGCCGACATGGACTTGAATCCATAACGCTTGTATATCGTGTCTGCCATTCTCCCGTCATTGGCCTCCGGCTCTACAAACTCATAACGGAATTTACCGTTGGCCTTCTGCTTATATTGTTCAAATAATTTCCCGACATCTGATTTAAGCTTTTTTAAAATACCTGGCAGGCGCTGGTCGGATGAAATATAGGCAGTGACCGTCAGCTCCTCAGGGAGACGGCTAAACAAATCCCCTCCTGACTGGTATGCATATGAAACCTTCTTGATGGCCCGGGTGATATCATATTCCGGATTTCGCAGACGTACATCAAGGTCTGTTTCAGACCTTGCCTTGATCTCTATCAAATCACGAAATCCCAGCACCTCATATTGATCACCATATTCAATCAGTATATTAAAATAGGAATTTACCAGCGAGGCCTGGTACTTATCAGTGATTTGTAATGGAACCGGCTTGATACCATAACGCTTGTTTGCCTCGTCTTCCATTTCAGGATTTTGTTGTGGATCAACAAACTCAACGCGCACTGTTCCCCTGCCCACAACTCCGTATTCCTTTAACATATCCTTGATCCTCGGAACAAGCGGTGCCAGTAACGGGTGCGTTTTGGCACTGAAATAACCCCGTATCAGTATGGGCTCCTGTAGCCGGGATAAATAATCCCGGCTGGTATCTGACAGGCTGTACATTTGCCCCCTTGTTACATCCAGGCGTAAATAATTTAATGGATAAAGCCACAGGTTGGCCATGACCAGATTCACGACCAGCAAAGCAGTCACCATCCATTTCCTTGCATGCATTTTTTTATTGCTATTTTTGGCCCAACGTTGCCTTTCAAGCGTGTAGGAGTTGAGCACGATAAATAATGCAGCAATACTGACGTAATAATAAAGATCCCTGAAATCAATAATGCCACGCTCAATGGATTCAAAACGGGAACCGGAGCCCAGTAACCTCAACCACTCACCTGCGTGGTTGCCGAAAAACCCTGTAAACAAGGGTGAACCCACCAGATTAAACAGCCCGCAAATAAGGACAGTAATAATAAGGCTGACTATCTGGCTGTCGCTTCTTGCACTGACGTACAGCCCGATGCTCAGGTAGGCTGCCCCCAGTAAAATTGCTGCCAGATAGGCTGCTAAAACAGGCCCCCAGTCAAGGTCTGAAATAATCGAGACAGTTATCGGTACGGGCAGGGTTAACAATAGCGCCAGAATCAGCAGTATCAGGCAGGCATAAAATTTTCCCAATACAAAATGTGAGGTGCGAACCGGTAATGTACTGACAAACTCTATTGTTCCTGACCTGTGTTCTTCACTCCACATGCGCATGGTCAATGCTGCTGAAAGAAATACCAGCATAACCGGCATCCATCGAAACAGCGGCCTGACATCGGCAATATTACGAGCAAAAAATGTCTCAACCCAGAAAAACAAGTACAACATAACCAGAACAAAGCTACCCAGAAACAGATAAGCCATAGGGGACGAGAAAAACTGTGTCAGCTCCTTGCCTGCAATACGCCGAACATCACGATCAAACAACATCCACTTGCTCCCCGGCCATATTCACTTCCCTGAAAACTGATTCTATATCATGCCTTTCAGGATATATGCAAAAAAGTCTGAAATTATGTTTCAGCAGCATGGTGGAAATTTCAGATATAGCTTGCCGGATATCCATGTCATCCGACATTTCTACAATAAACGCCTTGTCCCTCTTTCCATTACCATCCTGAGCTATTGAAACCACACCATTTAACTGATCTGTCACTTGCCGTAATTCTGTCAGCCCGGCATTGGTTTCCAGTATTATTCGCCGGCTTTCGCCCAGAACATCCAGCATTTCATTTACGGCAACTTCTCCATTGCGCAGCATAATAACCCTGTCACAAATCGCTTCGACTTCCTGCATTATATGTGTTGATAGAATAATGGTTGCTGATTCTGATGATTCGCGAATCAACTTCCTCATGTGCATGGTCTGGGTCGGATCAAGTCCATTGGTTGGCTCATCCAGTATCAGCACCTTAGGTTGATGGATAATCGCCTGGGCAACACCAACACGCTGCCTGAAACCCCGCGACAAAGTAGAAATCGGCTGCATTGCCTTTTCAAGGAGCCCGGTTTTTTTCATCGCCTCCAGAACAGCATTCATAATTGTTGATTCATCAATACCACGCAGACTGGCCACATATTCCAGATAGTCTGCAACAATCATCTCAGGATAAAGAGGTAAATTTTCCGGAAGATAACCAATCAGGGATTTAACAGCTTGCTGCTGCTTGACAATATCAAGCCCATTGATTGTGATCGTGCCGGCACTCGGCTCGAGGTAACCCGTCAGCATTTTCATAATGGTTGTCTTGCCCGCACCGTTGTGCCCGAGCAAACCAACCACTTCGCCTTGTGGTATTTTAAAAGAGACCCGATCGACCGCAGTAAAACTTCCATAACACCGACTTAGTAGGTCAACCTTAATCATTAGCGCACCTTTGTACACACCATTTGGGAAAAATATAATTCAGAAAAAACGAAAATTCAACAATCACTTTAGTCACAAAACCCCTGCCCTGGCCTGACAATAAATAAAAAACAGACACTGTTAAACCATGCATGGTTATATTTATTACCTCGTCAGAAAAATTTGTGGGTGGTTTTCGGTACAGGCAAAGCCAGACGCTCCACATATTATCTAAAGAGACTGCCAGATGCATAGCTTATTTTGTCTTTTTCTCACCTATCCGACAATCCTGACAGATACCATAAATATATAAACTGTGATCGGTCATCTCATAGCCCGCTTTCTCTGCTATTTCATACTGCAGTTTTTCTATTGTATCGTCAATAAATTCATCTACCCTGCCGCACATCACACATACGATGTGGTCATGATGCCCGCCCTGGTTCATCTCGAAGACCGAATGGCCACTGTCGAAATGGTGACGCGTAACAAGCCCGGCTGTTTCAAACTGGGTCAATACCCGATAGACTGTCGCCAGCCCGATTTCTTCACCTGTCTCAAGTAACAGCTTATATACATCTTCTGCGCTGAAATGACCATTTTCATTGTTCTCAAGTACTTCAAGAATCTTGACGCGGGGCAAAGTGACCTTCAGGCCGGCCTTTCTGATATCATGCGATTCCAATTTGTCTGTATTCCTGTGTGGTCAGCCGTCAGGGCTTGGGTTATTATTCACTTTCCAGATTAAATAGACGTACAAAAATCTAAATGAAAAAGATTCTTATTCTTATTATAAATATAACATTCCTTGTTGTCACCGGATGTTCAAGATTCATTCCTGCCTACAAAATTGACGTACAGCAGGGCAACATCCTGCTTAAGGAGGATGTTGACCAGATTCGCCCTGGTATGGACCAGAAAAAAGTCAGTTATATCCTGGGTACACCCGCTATCAAAGACCCTTTTCATCCTCATCGATGGGACTATATCTATACCCTGAAAAAAGGTAATGGAAAATATGAGGAAAAGAATATAACCGTTTATTTTGAAAAGAATAAACTGGTTCGCACAGAGGGCAGTGTACGTCCGGACCCGACAACAGCAAAAAGCCCTGACAAGTACAAAAAAAGCGCCGTCATGACCGTTAATCCCGTTATCAGGGAAAAACCGGGATGGTTAAAAAGAATCTGGATCAGTTTTTTTGGCAGTGAAGAAGATCTTGAGTCGCTGGACTAGTGCTCTATCAAGGTGAGGACATGGAATCGGTAAGCCTGATCACGACCGTCTGCCGCACGGACGCGGCAGCCGAGCCGCCATGGATGGCATGCTTTGCGTGTCTTGATCCGGCCTGCCGGTTTCATGTCCGGATTGCGGGTTAGCCCAAACGCACTTGCCGCTTACATTTCAGCTACATTCGTCATGGGTTAACGGGACGGCAGTGAATTTGTGTATTGAATCAGGAGGATGGACTTTTTTCAGCCGACCCCTTGGTCATCACCTTGCCTTCTGCTGCACGCTTGCGTCTAACCTCTTTGGGGTCGGCAATCAGCGGCCGGTATATCTCAACCCTGTCGCCCTCATTCAACACCCTGTCTTGCTTGCACAGCTTTCCAAAAATACCTACCTTGTTGATCGTACCCAGATTAATTTCGGGGTATCGTTCCAGGATTCCGGATTCCCGAATTGCCTCGCCCGCGGTTGTTCCCTCAGCAACTTTTATTGACAATATTTGCTGGTCATTTAGCAAGGCATAAGCAACCTCGACTCTGATTTTATTCTTTCCCATATATTTTATCGGCCCTGTTACAAAAGACATCAACCAGGCTATTGGCAACCTGGCTAAACAACGGTGCCGTGATCAGCCCTACCATGCGGCTTTTAAATTCAAAATCCAGATCAAATGATATCTTGCACGCGTTTTCCCTTAATGGCTCAAAACTCCAAAACCCTTCAAGGTGATGAAATGGCCCTTCTACCAGCTTCATTTCGATCATCTTAGCCGGCATCAGCCGGTTATGTGTTGTAAATTCCTTATGTATTGATCCCTTTCTCAATACCAGGCTGGCGGTCACTTCATCCCTGCCTCGTTCCCGGACAATAGCAGACTGACACCACTGCAAAAATTCAGGGTAGGCCTCTATATCGTCTACCAGTGCAAACATTTGCTGTGCACTATAGGGTGTTAGCGCATGTCTGTGAATTGTAGTCACCTTGACTCCAGAAATTACATTACAGGCTGATAGACAAGATACTTATATATCCACTCAATCAGTCCGGATACGAATATGACAAAGACCAGTGCTGGAGCGATATAACGTACCAGAGCTTGCCAGATTTTATAATACAAATCATTTTTTAAATTCAGTTCATCCCTGGAATTTTGTGGGCTCATTATCCACCCTGCGAAGATAGCGATCAAGAAACCGCCAACAGGTAACATAACAAGAGTTACAACACTGTCTATTATCTGAAACCCGGTAAGGTCAAAAATCTGGTGGCTCAGTTCAATATCAGGAATGTCCAGAAAGCCTGCCAATACATAAAATATTCTCCTGAGTGTTACCCCCGATTCTGAAAATACGCTGATAATACCCACCAGCCAACATGCTATACCAGCCCAGGCCGTTGCCTGCACCCGGGTCATGCCACGCCTCTCAACCAGCCAGATAACTGTCGGTTCAATCAATGCTATTGCTGAAGTCAGTGCCGCAAAAAACAGTAAAAGAAAAAAAGCCGTACCCATCAGGCTGCCAAAATACATCGAACCAAAAGCGATAGGCAGGGTAGTAAACACCAGCCCGGGGCCCTGTGATGCCGACAACCCGTACGTGAAGACAATCGGGAAAATTGCCAGACCAGCCACGATTGCAACCAGTGTATCAGCAAAGGCTATGCTCATTGCTACCTTGGCAATGGATACCTCACGTTTTAGATAGGAACCAAAAATCATCATGGCACCTACCCCCAGACTCAATGTAAAAAAGGCATGTCCCATTGCTGTCAATATTCCTTTAAAAGTAAACCGGTAGGAACCGTTTGAGTCAAGGATGTAGATCCCGGCTTCATTCCTGGCAAAGAGCAGTTTTTTAAAATCAATATCAAACATATAACTGGCGCCATTAACAAAGGACCCGGTGTATGCAGTATAAGCGACCAGAATGAGCAACAAACCCAGGAGAGCTGGAATCAGGATCTTCACTGTCTTCTCCAGACCGTGCTTTACTCCCCTGCTGACAACCAGACAAGTTATCACCATAAATACGGTATGCCACGCCAGCAGTGCTTCCGGGTTATCGCGAAAGGTATTGTAAATACTCTTTACACCGTCTGCACTTTGATTGGTAAATGTCCCCGATGCAGCACGGACTGCATAGGCAATAACTTCACCACCGACAACACTGTAATAGGAGAGAATTAAAAAACCTGAGATGGATACCATGCCACCCAACCATGCCCAACGCCGGCTTTTCTGGTCTTCAGAGGCAATGATATAAAACGAATTATATGGGCTTTGCCGACCACGTCGGCCCAGCATGACCTCGGACATAAAAATAGGGAGGCCGATGAGTACAACAAAAAGGAGATAGGTCAGTACGAAGGCACCCCCGCCATTCTGTCCTACCACATAGGGAAACTTCCATATATTACCCAGCCCGACAACAGCACCTGTTGCTGCCAGAAAAAAAGTGAGACTGCCAGACCACTCACCTTGATGGGAAACTCTTTCACTCGTCATAGTTGGCTCATTAATTATTTATTTATTGTATGCCAATAGTGGGTCAGGGTGTTATCCGCTACTGCGACCTACTTCTCGATCCAGCTCGCCTGTCCTGAGTCTGAACAGGTATTCAGCCAGCCCTTCTCTCACTTTTCCATGCAATAAATACAACCCGATAAAATTCGGGAGCGCCATCCCTAACAGCAACAGATCACTGAATTCCAGAATGTTGCTGGCACTGGTGACAGAACCGATCACAACAAAAATAACAAAAATAATTCTGAATGCCATGGAAGACTTTTCGCCAAACAGATATGTCCAGCAACGTTCACCATAATATGACCATGCAATCATGGTGGAATACGCAAACAACACCACCGAGACAGAAAGAATGACCGGGAACCATGAAATCACGGTACCAAAGGCATAGGCTGTCAGTGCCGCACCTTCATTGCCTTTAACAAGCTCCGCCATTTCCGGCATGTCGTATACACCAGTGATAATGATGACCAGTGCCGTCATCGTACAAATCACAACGGTATCGATAAAGGGTTCCATCAAGGCAACGATTCCCTGGCGTACCGGATATTTAACCCTGGCTGTTGCGTGTGCGATAGCGGCTGAACCGATACCAGCCTCACTGGAAAATGCCGCTCTCTTGAAACCCTGCACCAACACCCCGATTAATCCGCCCAAACCGGCAGCAGGCGTAAAGGCCCCGTTGAAAATTTTATCGATTGCATCAGGTACATTTGCCGCGTTGGTAATAATGATCCACAAACAGGCCAACAGATAAATCAACACCATAGCGGGCACAATGGCCTCGGCAGTACGAGCAATGCGCCGGATGCCGCCTATAATAACAACACCCACCATGAAACTCATAATGAGACCGAATACCCAGGGTTGTTCTGCAAATAGCGGGATCTGTTGCTTGACCGCCGTTAATGCCTGACTCACCTGGAAGGCATTGCCGCCACCCAGTGAGGCACCAATGGCCAGAAAACTAAAGAGAATGGCCAGTATTTTCCCGGTCCTTGCCATACCCTTTTCAGCAAAACCACGGGAAAGGTACTCCATCGCCCCACCCATAATATGGCCATCTGGTCGTACTTCACGGTACATTTGCGAAAGTGTCGCTTCGGTAAATTTGGACGTCATCCCCAACAGGCCGGCGATGATCATCCAGAAGGTTGCACCTGGTCCCCCGACGGTAATGGCTATCGCCACACCGGCAATATTGCCAAGCCCGACGGTAGCGGACAATGCCGTGGTCAATGCCTGGAAGGAAGTCACTTCACCCTCGGCACCGGGCACCTGATACTTACCGCGTAATATAAGGTAGGCATGCCTGAACATTTTCAGGTTCACAAAACCCATACGAACCGTAAGAAAAATAGCACCAACTACCAGCCAGGCGACGATGAACGGCATATCAGGCTCACCTGGATACACATCATAGAAAAATACAGTAGCCAGATAGCCGTTGATCGTCCCGAATAAATCATTCAGGGTACGGACGGCCTCACTCTGCTCTGCTGCATATATAAAGAATGGAACAACCAATAACAGGAAAAAAACCAGGAACGAAGACGCCCTTCTCATATTTTTGTGCATTTCACACTCTCACGGTCACATAATTGTCCAAACGCCTGGTTTACTGCCTGCTCGCTTTTGTAGATTGCAAATACCCTATCATAATCATACGTATACGTCATTCTGCTTTATCCACATGACACAGAAGTAGTTCATAATCTTGTGATAAACGGTATAATTTCCGGATGGCCACGAAAAAAAACAAAAAGACCGGCAAACCGTCCAGCACGATAACACTGAATAAAAAGGCCAAATTTGACTATTTTATTGAGGATCGATTCGAGGCAGGCCTTTCCCTGCAAGGCTGGGAAGTCAAAAGCCTGCGCGAAGGAAGGGTACAACTGCCCGAGAGCTATGTATTCGTCAAGCATGGAGAGGCCTTTATTTCCGGGATGACGATCACACCACTATCAACGGCTGCTGCCTATACAAAACCTGAACCAACCCGGATTCGTAAACTGCTTCTGCACCGAAAGGAAATCGACAAGCTGATGGGGGCCGTAGACCGCAAGGGCTATACACTGATTGCCCTGGCCATGTACTGGAGCAGGGGCAAGGCCAAACTCGAAATTGGCCTGGGTAAAGGTAAAAAGGATTACGATAAACGAGCCGTGAAAAAAGACCGGGATTGGCAACGCCAGAAACAACGAATCATGAAACACGGATAAAAGGTACAAGTACAAAATCGCGAGCATGGCTCGCTCCTACCCTTTAATCTTATACCTTTCCCCTTTTACCTTCCCACCAAAGGTAATCATCTATCAACTCATCTTTACTTGAAACATTGTCTTTCAACCCCCATACTTATAGACATGGGGGCGACCTGGCTTCGACGCGGGTTGCGAAACCTGATGTGCATGTAGAGGGACAGATTACCTCTCAAAACCAGCTGTAACACTTATAGTTGCCAACGACGACAACTACGCATTAGCTGCTTAAAAACCAGTTTTAATGCCCTCGGCCTGATGTGTGCTTATGCGCTCAGATCACCGGGGTCATCCACATAAGATCGCGATGAAGCACGTTCGGGGCGGATTCGTTAAAACCTAACCGGAATCGCTGTACGTTTTCCCTGCCCGTCGGGTAGCATGCAGTTAAATAAAAAGACGTGGATAAACATGTAGAGCAGAAGGCAGAGGACTTGCGGACGCGGGTTCGATTCCCGCCGCCTCCACCATTTCAACATCTGCTGACAAACCACAGCAGACCACCACAAACCATTAATAATCAGCCTATTACGACAAGTTACTGGCTGATTATTTTTGTTTTAAACTGTCCTTCGTTGTCTCTCAATGTCCACTTTTCTGCACTGAAACTGCACGCAAACTGCACGCAAATTTGGCAAACTTTGTAGCCCAACATACCCAATCATCCCTAAAGCCATTGTATATCTAACCGATATACAATATAGTAAGCATCATAATAGTTCCTGGAGGTATTGATATGGCACAGCCAGCAACCCGAACAGCTCCCATCAATTTGCGTGCACTGGAATCACAACGCAGCCTGATTGACAGGGCCGCCAGCGTATTAGGTAAAAACCGTTCCGATTTCATGCTGGAAACCGCCTGTCGTGAAGCCGAAAATATTCTGCTTGATCAGAGGCTCTTTATGCTCAACGAAGCGGATTTTGATGCCTTCATGACAACGCTGGATGCCCCCGTCAAAGACAATCCTGCGCTGCGCAATCTCATGGCGCGCAAAGCGCCGTGGGAATAAGCGCCCCCTGCCCCATTGCCAGTACCCATGATGTCACTTCCTTTGATTGTGGAGATGCCACACTGAACGACTGGCTGCAACGTCGCGCCATAAAGAACGAAAACAGCGGGGCCTCACGGACATTTGTCGTCTGTGAAGACAATACCGTTATTGGCTATTACTCATTAGCCGCAGGTGCTATCGCCAGAGACGAGACGTCAGGAAAAGTCCGCAGGAATATGCCTGATCCCATCCCTGTCATGGTGCTGGGTCGATTAGCCGTAGATGCTGGCTGGCAGGGTAAGCATATTGGTATCGGGATGCTGAAGGATGCCATTCAACGCACCATTATTGTTGCAGAACAGGCGGGAATCCGTGCCCTGCTTGTTCATGCATTATCGGATAAAGCCAAGAGTTTTTATCAGCACTGGGGATTTCACAAGACCCCGATGAATGACATGACCTTGATAATAAGGCTCGACGAAGCCAGAAAGGTTATGACTGAATAAGGTTTAGCTAAAAAGCACGTGGAGGTTCAAGTCCTCTCCTCGGCACCATTTTGCCAGACTATCACAGACCATCAGAAACCTCCAAAGATACTGTATTTACAGTGTTTTTCTTCTCTCTGATTTTCTGTTTCGTTGTCACTCATTGTCTCTGAATGTCGCTTTTGTGGAACGCCAGTGGAACGTGAGTGGAACGCAGATCGATGCTTTTCTTTTCCAAAGTTCGCACCTTCGCTGTTCATGTTTCACCCGCAACCATCTCGTTAACCGATGAAGAATGCGTACGCATCCTTGCTTGCAAAGCCTGTCGAACAAATTGCATTGACGCGCGCTCATTCGACTCGACGAGTTGTCGAATCTGATCGGTTACCTCGTCGATTTTATTCAACCTGTAGCGGCATCTATCGCACGGTCACATGCCTCTGCCGATCAAGCTCTTTCCACCAGACACACCGCGACCTTTGCCACGGAAACAGTATTTTTCTTCGCATTCTTTCTTTAATCTCGGGGACAGTGTCGCGAACACGCCAGCTCGAAATCGGCAGGATGATATCCCAACCGACCATTGAATAGCTCTCATTTCGCAATTTTACAACTTCTGCACCTGCACATGTGCTGATACTTGCAATCTTTTCGCTTGATCAACAACCGGCGTATGGTGAGTAATATTTCGACATCAGGTTTTCGGACTCCTGAGATGCTAAACATACCTCAGCCTTCGCCACAGGTCCCCAAGGCTTCACATCGGCTTCCCGGTTTGAGATTGTCACTGCCTTGAAATTAACTTTCGGGTGCCCGAGCAAATCAACATGGAGCCGTTTACTTTCTCCGTAATAACCAATTTCTCGCTGACCAGCCTGCCGAGGTCTGTCATCCACTTGTCATTGGAGGTCCCACCGGGACTCCATGGCAAATGAAATGTTCGCGGGTATTTCATAACAAAATCTCTCCCACACAAGAAAAGAACCGGCAGTCCCTTGCCGACCTGTCTGGGAACTTGATTACATTGCTGCACGCTGTTTACGCACCTCTTCCAACCGCTGTCCGATGTCGTTCAGCCGACTGGCGGATGCCTTATGTGGCTTAGCACCCTTCATGCTCTCATTAAGAATATCAATATCTCGTGGTCTCACTACTGCTACACCTAGTGAATTAAAAGCCCCAAAGAGCCGATCCAGCACACCCTGGATATTGATTGCAACAGCATTCGTTACGGCCGAGGTGTCAATCGTCTGCAGCCAGTGATTGTCCTTATTCAGGCGCTGCCAGGCGATATCCAGAAGGACGCCCTGGGCCTCGATAACATCCCCCAGCTGACGTAACCGGGAGGCCATGTCAACGGATGTAGTGCCTGAATTATCCAATAGACCGGAAACCGCTAACTCGTAAGCCTGGCGAACATTACCAAACTCCGGCGCGCTCGAGATCACCGGATCATTGCTCATTACCTGCATCAACGCATGCGACCCCTGCAACTGGGTCATCACCGAATTAAAGGACTCCGGGGGCAGATCATTGAGAGAGGCAAGCTGACGACTGGCCTGCTCCTTCGCAACGACGTCCGCGAGTTGTTCCACCGTGTTGGTCATGGCGTTATTTAACGTACGCAGATCCTTGACCGTCACCATCTGCGGCTCCACGACCTTCAGGCGCTCACTGACATACCGTGCAATAGCATACTTGTGATCCTGGGATCCATTGGGTAATTCCTTGGCCTTTACATACCAATCGTTTGCCTTCTCCTGAGGCTTTTGCAAAGTGCCCAGCCTGTCGATTCCTTCGGCATAGAGTTCACTCTGCTGGGTTAACTTTTCCTGGAGTTCCAGGATCATCGTGGTCTCGGCATGGACCATGGAGGCTGCCGCCAAGGCAGTCGCCATTACCACCGCTACCACATGCTTTTTCAACTTGATTTTCATGGTACTTTCCTCCTGCTATTTGCCTCACTTAACAGTAATGCCGGTCTCTTGCCAATATCATCAGTCAGACCGGATCTTCTCTCTCACCTCGTGGATCTCGCTCCGTATCACCCTCCGGTAATGCGCCAATCTCACGCGCATAACCTCCAGTTCCTCCTCAACCCGTTGCACATTTTCATTTAATTGTCGGTTCGAACTTTCGTCGGCCACCAGTTCGCTGAGCACAAACAAAAGCAGCACCATCTCCAGCCTGCGCTGATCCTGGGTGCTGTAGCCGACCTGAACCAGACGCCGTGTTCCATTTATCACCCGGTGCCACTGAGGGCCATGGGGATGAGTTTCCAGCCGTAGCTCTTCGTTTCTCTCTAGCAATTGCTGCACCTGCCCTTTGAGAAAGTGGAAGCCTGAAGCCAGATGCAGCAGAAGCCGTGCCTTGTGTTCTGCCGCCTCCATACGTGCATAGGCCCTGTCCACGGCATATCGTGACCTCTGCTCCGCCTGCCGGCTCTCCTTGATGTGATCGCGATACTCGGCAATCTTCTTCTCCCAGTCCTCCAGCGCCTCGGTGATATCCACTACATCAATACGATAATCACCACCGGGGAGGAAGAAATCCCGCTCCACGGATTGCCCCGGCAATGGCCAGAGCGCCGCTATGATCACCAGAAGCAGACCTGTGAACTGACAAAATTTCATCACCCTCTATCCTTTCTCCAATACCCGGAAGACCATCCCCCACAGGAAACCCAGTAACACCACGGACAGCAGACTGCCAACAACTTCTGCGGAGAGCAGAACACCGCCTCGCTCAAGCCACGGGGCAACATGCACGGCCAGGTAGCCATGCAGCCAAGGAAACCGATCAAACAGTTCCCGGCTCAACAGATCACCGACCAGCATGCACACCAGAGCGACCGATGCGTGCGAAACGCCGTGACGTACCATCTCACATGCCCTCCCTTTTAAAGCACCAGTAGTACCCCAACACCCGGTTGGCATATTGCCTGCTCTTCCGAGGCACCGTTCCCTTATCAACCCGTGCTGGTCCCGCGTGATAGGCCCATAAGGCCTTGCGTACACTGCGGAATCGGCGGAGCTGGCTTTTCAGGTAACGCGTACCACCATCGAGATTCGAATGGGGATCGAAAACCCATCGAACCTTGAGATCCCGCTGGGTCCCGGGCATCAACTGGGTGAGGCCACGCGCCCCTGTTTTCGATACAGCCATGGGGTTAAAGTTGGACTCCACCTTGACCAGAGCCCGAACCAAATCGGGATCTATATTGTGACGCTGCGCTACCGTCACGATCATATATCTGAAACGGGCTCCCTTGCGCTCAGCATTGATACTCTGACAGGCAAGCACCGTACTTGTGCCCAGACAACTTACCATGGCTGCTACCAGAATAAGTTGACGGCATCCCCATGGCCTGTGTGTAACCGTAATCATTGCCTCATGCCTCCCGTTCAGGTCCCCGTACGGTGGTCAAAGCTCAGGGATTCAACAGATCAGAGATGGCCCTATTCATGCGGGGGTCAATCACCCGCCCCGGCACAGCTTTCATCCTCTCGCCATGCATGGCCGCCGCAATGGCCAGGATAAAAGTAGTCTCGCGTGTCAGCGGCATCCTGGGCCGCACATAGG
>VAPH01013057.1_pt1 | contig 70712 bp, 72 predicted proteins | sample 3393861 | NCBI WGS metagenome assembly VAPH01 (sample SAMN08290439, study PRJNA428436) | hydrothermal vent metagenome | isolation source: Deep-sea hydrothermal vent chimney | place: Atlantic Ocean: South-mid Altantic Ridge | reverse complement strand
CGATAATATTGGCAGGTGTCCAGAGTGATGCACAACCACAGATATCATGTACAAAACGGTTGATAATACGTTGTCCCTGACGGGTATGCGTGACCTCCGGATGGAACTGTAAACCATAATATAATCGTTCTTCATCTGCCATTCCGGCCAGTGGCGCATTATCAGTGGTGGCCATTACCCTGAAACCTTCCGGCAACTTCTCGACCCTGTCTCCATGACTCATCCACACATCAAGTAAACCATAACCTTCTTCACTGGTATGGTCTTCGATGTCGCTCAGTAGTCTGGAATGCCCCCTCGCCCTGACCTGGGCATAACCATATTCATGTTTATCCGAACCCGCTACTACACCACCCAACTGGGCCGCCATGGTTTGCATCCCGTAACAGATTCCCAATATCGGTATTCCCATACTGAAAACAGTTTCAGGTGCACGCGGTGTCTCGTCCGAGGTTACCGTTTCCGGGCCACCGGAAAGAATGATGCCATTCGGGTTAAAGTCCTTAATGTCTGCTTCATTGGCATCATAGGGATACAGCTCACAATAAACACCGGCCTCCCTGACCCGACGTGCAATCAACTGTGTATATTGTGAACCGAAATCCAGGATCAGGATCCGGTCTTGATGTATATTGGTATTGGAATCTGTGCTCAAAAATCCTGTTCTCGCTATATTGGTTTAAACCAGGAAGGTCATGACCCGGAAAAACTGCCGGTCATGAAACAAGGTTGTTTATTCGGTGCGATAGTTCGGGGCTTCCTTGGTAATCGTGACGTCATGAACATGACTTTCGCGCATACCGGCATTGGTCACTCTGACAAACTCGGCCCGGGTACGCATCTCGGATATATCCGTGCAACCGACATAACCCATGCTGGAACGTACACCACCCATTAGCTGATGAACGATGTTCAGCATTGGCCCCTTATAGGGAACCCGGCCTTCAATTCCTTCAGGAACCAGTTTTTCAACACTACTGGTCTCCTGAAAATAGCGGTCACTCGAACCCTCTTTCATTGCCCCCAGTGAGCCCATCCCCCGATAGGATTTATAGGAACGGCCCTGATACAACTCGACCTCACCTGGCGCCTCCTCTGTGCCTGCGAACATACCGCCAATCATCACACAATGAGCCCCGGCGGCCAGTGCCTTGGAGATATCACCCGAGAAGCGGATCCCGCCATCGGCGATCAGGGGTATATCCTTCTTCTTCAATGCCTCGGCCACATTGGCCACGGCCGTTATCTGCGGTACGCCTACCCCGGCAACAATACGTGTGGTGCAGATTGAACCCGGACCGATACCGACCTTGACGGCATCGGCACCGGCCTTGACCAGATCAAGCGCTGCCTGAGCAGTCGCAATATTGCCGCCGATGACCTGTACATCAGGAAAACTTTTTTTGACCCAGGCGACCCGGTCAATCACACCCTGGGAATGGCCATGCGCCGTATCGACCACAATCACATCAACCCCTGCCTCTACCAGTGCCTGGACACGTTCTTCTGTATTTTCCCCGGTACCCACGGCAGCACCTACCCGAAGACTTCCCTGTTCATCCTTGCAGGCAATGGGAAAATCCTTGGATTTCTGGATGTCCTTGACGGTAATCATACCCTTTAAATGAAAGTCATTATTAACCACAAGGACTTTCTCGATACGGTATTTGTGCAACAAGGCCTTGGCCTCATCGAGTGTGCCATCTTCCTTTACAGTAACCAGCCGGTCTTTCGGGGTCATGATGCTGGAAACCGGATTGTCGTAGCCCTTCTCGAACCTTAAATCCCGGCTGGTAACGATGCCAACCAGATTCTCCCCGTCAACAACCGGCACACCCGATATGTTATTGGCACGGGTCAGCGCCATGACCTCGCGGATACTGGTATCCGGCGCAACGGAAATAGGGTCTTTTATCACGCCGCTTTCAAATTTTTTCACCAGTCTGACCTGCTGTGCCTGCTGATCGGCCGTCATATTCTTGTGAATTACACCCAGACCACCCTCCTGGGCTATCGCAATGGCCAGCCTGGCTTCGGTCACCGTGTCCATTGCGGCCGATACCAGCGGGATATTCAGTTCGATATCCCTGGTCAAACGGGTTAGAAGGCTCACATCACGGGGCATGACCGTAGAGTGTGCCGGTACGAGTAATACATCGTCGAAGGTAAGAGCTTCCTGAATTATTTGCATTTATGGACCATTAACAAGTTTATTAGAAAACAGTAAATTAGTAGTTAATTATAGAATTTGACGCGCCCCGGGTAAACCGGTTATATATAGTAACAATAACAAGTGGTGGAGGAACAACTAATTCGCGTGAATTCACCTGCCAGCAGTATAAACGATGGATATTGTCTGGCAATATAACAGGACGATAAAACAGAAATTTAACACCATTGGAGGAAAATAATGAAAAAATCCGCACTTGCTATCAGCATGGCACTTGCACTGGCTTCAACAGCCGTATATGCAGGGGCCACAAAGAAGGATGCATCCCAGGCCATTTATGAGGCCGTTACCGCCAATAATCAAGCTGCAAAAATGGGTTTTGAATGGAAATTTACCTATAAGAAACTGCTGGGTCCTGCCAAGAAGGCCTATCACAAGGGCAATTATGCCAAGGCCATCAAAAAGGCCAATATTGCCAAGTCACATGCTGATCTCGGCATTATCCAGGCCAACTATGCCAAGAATAAAAAGATACAGTTAGTCAATTAATTATACTCAATATCTTGCAGGAAGAGGCCGGTATTTACCGGCCTCTTCCTTTTGCATTACAATTCGTCGCATGACATCCTCGCAAAGAGACATATACACGGTCAGTCGCCTTAACCAGGAAGTCCGTACGCTACTGGAAGGCAGCTTCCCCCTGCTCTGGATCGAGGGTGAAATATCGAATTTTGCCTGCCCCTCTTCGGGCCACTGGTATTTTTCAATAAAGGATGAAAAGGCCCAGGTCCGCTGTGCCATGTTCCGTAATCGTAATCTGAATATACGGTTCCGCCCGCAAAACGGCATGCAGGTTCTGGTCAGGGCACGGGTTGGGCTATACGAAGGGCGCGGTGAATTCCAGCTGATTGCAGAACACATGGAAGATGCCGGAGACGGGGCCCTGCGACGTGCATTCGATGCACTCAGGCAGCGCCTGGAAAAAGAAGGCCTTTTTGATATTGCCGGCAAAAAAGCCCTGCCAGCGTTACCCGAAACAATAGGCATCATAACCTCCCCGACCGGGGCCGCGATCCATGATGTGCTGAGCGTACTGAAAAAAAGATTCCCTGCAATAATGGTCATTATATATCCGGTACCCGTCCAGGGTGAAAATGCGGCTGCAGAAATCGCCACGATGCTCCGCACAGCAGGGCAACGTAATGAATGCGATGTCTTGCTGGTGACCCGGGGTGGCGGCTCACTGGAAGACCTGTGGGCATTTAATGAAGAAGTGCTGGCCCGTGCCATTCATTTATGTCAGCTACCCGTTGTTACCGCAATAGGTCACGAAACGGATTTCACCATTGCTGATTTTGTTGCAGATTACCGCGCCCCCACACCCTCTGCTGCTGCCGAAATACTGAGCCCGGACCAGTCGGAATGGACTGCCATGCTAGTCGGTAAATGTGAATCGCTGGCCAGGACAATACGGTTTCACTTACAGCACTCGGGACAACAGTTGCAGCACCTCCAGGCCCGACTCCGACAACAACATCCCAGCAACCGGTTGAAACAGTGGTCACAACGGGTCGATGACCTGGAATCACGGTACCGGCTTGCATATCAACACCAGTATGATAAACGTGTGGCCTTGATGTCAGGCATCACCAGACGACTCCTGAACATGTCACCACAACACAAAATACAGTTCTTTATCGAACGGGGCAGGCAATTGTCCAATCGTCTGCAAAATTCCATACAACAAAAAATATCAAAAGACCGGCATACCCTCACCACGCTATCAAGAGAACTCCATGCCATAAGCCCTCTTGCTACGCTGGATCGTGGTTACAGCATCCTGCAAGACAGGAATAAAACAATAATAAAAAACAAGGTACAGGTGAAGACAGGAGAACAACTTTTCGCACGCCTGACGGATGGGCAATTAACTTTACGTGTTGAAGAAAAAAAATAAATAACATGCGCGCCAAAAACAAACCAGCAAAACTGAGGATATTCCGGGCTTTATTTCTGGCTCTGACATTAATATCAATTCACACTGAATCATACGCCCTGCCTGAAACATCCGCCGTTCCCGGCGGTTTGATTGTCATCCCCCTGGGCCGGAACAAAAGCAGGCCTGAAGTTAAATTCAATAAAAGCAGGATTATGGTTGTCTGGAATAATAAGACCTGGTATGCCATTGTGGGCATTCCACTAAACATGAAGCCAGGCCACCATACTATTTCCATTCATAATGGAAAAAAGAAACAGACCATACCCTTTATAGTCAAGCATAAAAGTTACCCGACACAATACATCACACTCAAGAACAAACGCATGGTAAACCCCGGTGCGAAGGACATGAAAAAAATAGGACAGGATCGGAAACGTATCAAACGCGCCCTGCGAAACTGGTATGAAAAACAGGGTATAGATCTGCTGTTCAATAAACCGGTCAGCGGGCGCTACAGCAGCCGGTTTGGACTGCGGCGTTTTTTCAACAAACAGCCACGTAAACCACATAGTGGCCTTGATATTGCAGCCGGCAAGGGCAGCCTGATACATGCGCCTGCCAGCGGCAAAATCATCGAGACCGGTCGTTACTTCTTTAATGGCAACACCGTCTTTATCGATCATGGTCAGGGACTGGTCAGCATGTACTCTCATCTGGATACGATAAAAGCAGCCATAGGAGAAGATATCCGGAAAGGTGACGTCATAGGCACCGTCGGCATGACCGGACGGGTTACAGGCCCGCACCTGCACTGGTCTGTAAGCCTGAACAACACCATGATTGACCCGTCGTTATTCCTGAAACCTGAAGACCGGCCACCTCGGGCCAAGTGATTGACTCACTCTGATGGAATCAACTGACGACACAGGAACGCTGGCAAAAGTCAGTGGGAAACAGAGCCCACAATGATCATGACCGCCTGCAATTTTTACAGGTGGCTAACAGACACGCTTAACGGGCAAGATGATAACATTGGATTTCTTTCTTGCCGGCATTTCGATTTCTTCCGGTTTGAATGGCCTTCCTTTCCTGACGGCATAAAAGTAATAGGATTTGCTCACTGATAAAGTATGGTTACCGATACGGAAACTCTCGCCTTCCTCAAGTTTGACGCCAGCGTTTATCCTTGTCTCGTTCACCCAGGTACCATTGGTACTCTTGTTGTCTATCAGGTAAACACCATCACGAGTGACGATAATATCGGCATGGTGACGTGAGACATAGGTGTCCATCAGGATAATATCTGACCTTGTCGATTTGCCCAGGATGTGTTTGCCTTCACCAAGTTGATGCCGGATGATGTTTCCGCGTTTGTCTTGTATCTGCAAGTCAATCATAAATCTATAAAACTGTTAACCGGTTAGATTTTATTATTTCTATTATATTAATATTATAGCAGCCCAGATCGTATTGTGGCTACTGGATGTTGGTTATCATGTTGATATGTGTGGGAAATTACCTGTAACTATCCCGGGCATATGCATCATATGAATAGAGACTAGCCTCTCCCTGATTTCCTTGTATATTTGACAAGCCTCTTTTTATGTTTTACCTGCCTGTCACTAAGGACATTTCTTTTCCCTTCATATGGATTTTTTCCCTCCCTGAATTCAATCCGTACCGGTGTTCCAATCAGTTTCAGTACCTTACGGTAGGTATTGACCAGGTAACGCCGATATGACTCGGGAGTAGACCTGGCCTGGTTACCGTGAATAACAATAATGGGTGGATTACGCCCACCCTGATGGGCATAGCGCAGCTTTATTCGCCGTCCTTTTACCAATGGAGGTTGATGATCTTCGATTGCACTTTCAAGAATTTCTGTTAACCGGGGTGTCGGTAAATTTTTTGTTGCCGAAATGTAGGCCTTTTTAACCGAATCAAATAAATTTCCTATTCCGGTACCATGCAAGGCAGAAATAAAATGAATTTCTGCAAAATCGATAAACCCGAGCTTATAGTCAAGCTCATGCCTGATGCGCTCACGTTGCTCATCCGACAAGCCATCCCATTTATTAACCGCAATTAAAAGTGCGCGCCCGCTATCCAGCACCAGACCGAGCAAGGTCGCATCCTGGTCAGATATTTCCTTTTGTGCATCCAGTACGACAATAACGACATTGGATTCCTGAATTGCCTGCAGTGCCTTGATGACACTGAATTTCTCAATAACCTCATGAACACGACTACGACGTCTCACTCCTGCCGTATCGATAAGGGTATAGGACTGACCGTGTTTCTCAAAAGGGATGGCGATACTGTCTCTTGTTGTACCGGGCATATCAAAGGCCAGCACCCTGTCCTCGCCTGTCAGCCCGTTAACCAGTGTGGACTTGCCCACATTAGGTCGCCCAAGGATAGCTACCCTGATGCTGTCATCTTCCTCTTCATGGTTACTTTCCTCTTCACCAGGCAGCAGCCCCGAAAGCGCATTTTCTATCAGTTTAACAACCCCACGACCGCGTACCGCAGCTATGGGAAAGGGTTCACCCAGACCCAGTTCATAAAAATCACTGGTGGCCAGGCTGACATCAACACCGTCAACCTTGTTAACGACCAATATGACCTTTTTATCAATCTGGCGCAGCTCACGGGTAATGATGTGATCCGATGCGGTTACACCGCTCCGTGCATCGACCAGGAATAAAATAATATCGGCCTCTTTAATTGCCAGTCTTGCCTGCTCGGCCATCAATTTACCTATACCTTCCTTTTCGCCACTCAGGCCACCCGTATCAACAACCAGGTAGGCCATGCCACCTACCTTGCCCTGTCCGTATTTACGGTCACGTGTCAGCCCCGGGAAGTCTGCGACGAGGGCATCCCGGGTTCGGGTCAGGTAATTAAAAAGTGTGGACTTGCCAACATTGGGGCGCCCTATCAGGGCAATAACCGGTATCATGATATGTGTCCCCGGGAGCCTGTCGGGCTTAGGTGATCGTAGCGAGGGATGGCCATTTTGAATCAGATTTTTCGATCACTTGAGTTGAAATGCCGACAACTCACCACCCTTGCCGAGACTGATCAGTATTTTGCCATTCGTTACCGGAGAAACTGAAAAACCATTTGAATCTCCACGCATTCTTGCAACAATCCGGCCGTCACTCTGATCCAGCCAGTGTAAATAGCCTTCAAAATCCCCGACGACCACATACTTGCCAAATACCACCGGCGCCGTCAGGGAACGCCTCTGTAGTTTATCCTGCCTCCACAGTGATGCCCCGTTCTTTGTATGTAATGACCATAACTGACTGCGGTCATCAGTAACAAACAGATGATCACCACCGACTGTTAATCCGGCATAGGATGAAAGTTCCCGCCGCCAGATTAATCGACCATCCGCAAGGTTTATTGCCGCCACATTACCCTGGAATGCTGCCACATAAATAACACCCTTGTCATCAATGACGGGGTCAGCGTCCAGATCGACAATGCGCTCAAGTTCTGTTCTCCCTCGGGGAATTGCCACTTTTCTTCGCCAGATCTGCCGCCCTTCTTTCAAGGATAATGAAACCAGTTGCCCGTTATCAAAACCACTCAGAACCATATCATCCACAATCAACGGTTTGCTTGTGCCCCTGAGAGTCAGGGCCGGCTCCCTTTTCTTGAAGTCCCATATTTTTTTACCATCTTTGGCACTTAAGGCTGTCAGGCGTCCATCACCGGTTCGGACTATAATCGTATCACCTTTTATTTCAGGCACCGACAGCACCTCGCTGGTGAGCTTTACCGACCAAAGGGGTTTTCCATCAGCAGATTGGTAGGCCAGAAGTCGCCCATCGCGTGTGCCGAGTAACACCAGTCCAAACCCGACGCCCGGCCCGGCGGATATTTTCTTTTTAGTGTCCACTTCCCAGATCCTGTTTCCGGTATTGATATCGTATGATGCCAGATGACCATCACGCGAAGAAACATAAACATGGTTGGCAGATAATGCAGGGGTTAAACGCAAAAGTCGCTCACCACTACCACTGCCCGTGCTGACTGACCAGATCTTGTCCAGCCTGATTGTATTGGTAAGCTCAACCAGTTTTTCAGGAGGTTCAATATTATCATCTCCACTAAAATAATTGGTAAACCAGGTGCAACCGCCCAGCAACAGTGTAATAGAATAAATCAGTACTACTTTTTTCATCTTGTCCCGCTACTCCTGCTATTTTGCAAGATCATCAATTTTAAACTGTAGGCCAGGCACCCCGCTTGAACCTGCCGGCAATGCCCGGATTGCGATACGATATGATAACAATGCTTTATCAGGTTTGCCCTGCTTAGCCAGAATGTCTCCCTTCAACTCCTCGTACATCGAAATATAATTACCACTATCAGCCGAGTTAACAATCGCATATGCCTTGTCATATTCACCAAGTACTGACAACACCCGGGCAAGACGGAGTGATGCCAGACGTTCCAGCTCCGGGGTGCTGGCATGCTCGGATGCCCACTGCAAATGCATTTTTGCCGAGGCAAAGTCATTTGCTTCCACTTTTATTTTTGCCAATGCCAAGGCGGCATAAACCGAGTAGGGACGACTACTGTATTTTTTGAAAAGCTCATCAGAAATTGCCTGGGCTTGCTCGGTTTTATTTTCCTTAATAGCCATTACCAACTGCGTATATAACGTAGAGGCCTGTAGCGACTGCCCTAATTGATAATTACCCCACCAACGCCATCCAAACAAGATTGACAAACCAAGGATAAGACCAAAAATGACTGACTTGCCATTTTCCTTCCACCAGTCTTTTAGTTCCTCAACGCGTTCTTCATCTGTAGCATACTCCACATTTATTTCCTCTTTAAATCAGTCATCAATAACCATTAAATCTTTTTAGCCGCAAATATACGCAAATACTCGCTAATATTATATTTCCTAAAACCTTGTTTGGCCACGCATGAATGCCAATAAATATTATCAATATTGACGGGCATCTCATGACACACCGGAACATCAGAGCATCTTTGTGTCTCACCACCCGGGGTGATGGTTTATCCGCTTTTGGATATTTCTTATCTTCGGCTCCCAGACACTGCAATCCTGGCTGATAAATAACTGGCCAATTTGTCAAATGGTATGTTTATCTGATCCTCGCCGGTACGTAAAAACTTCAGCGTTACCCCGGATCTTTCCAGTTCATGCCCGCCGAGTATGAGTGCAACATCGGCACCACTTTTATCGGCACGTTTCATTTGTGATTTCATACTTCCTGCCCCGCAATTCAATTGCAGTTTTAATTCCGGCAATTGATCATGCAAGGCCTCGGCAAGTATTACTGCCCTTACTATTTCCTCCTGACCTGTGCTAACGATGTAGGCATGCAGGTTTACATCCTGCTTGCCAGCATCCAGATCTTCAAGCAAGGCAACCAGCCGTTCCTCCCCCAGGGCGAATCCACAGGCACAGGTTGCCTTGCCGCCCAGTTGTTCGACCAGGCCATCATAGCGCCCTCCTGCACAAACCGTCCCCTGCGCACCTAACTGGTCGGTTACCCATTCGAATACCGTATGGCAATAATAATCCAGTCCCCTGACAAGGCGAGGGTTGATTTCATATTCAAGACCCGCTGCATCAAGTATTTCCCTGAGCCGAGCAAAGTGATCCAGGGAGGCATCACCGAGGTGATCCATTAATCCGGGGGCCGATTCAATCAGCGCCTGCATGTCCGGGTTTTTACTGTCAAGAATTCTCAGTGGATTTGTGCCTAAACGACGCAAACTATCCTTATCCAGCTTTCTCCGGTGACTCTCAAGGTAGGCTACCAGCTTGTCACGATATGCAACACGTTCCTCACTCGTCCCCAACGTATTTATTTGCAAAACAATATTTGTTAACCCCAGATCTCGCCAGATTCGGGCGCTGATCAGAATAAGTTCTGCCTCGATTTCAGCGCCACTCATTCCGAATGTTTCGACCCCAACCTGATGGAATTGCCGGTAACGTCCTTTTTGAGGCCTTTCATGCCGAAACATGGGGCCCATATACCAGAGGCGCTGAACCTGATTGTAAAGCAAACCGTTCTCGATTCCCGCACGCACACAACAGGCTGTCCCTTCAGGTCTGAGCGTCAGGCTGTCGCCATTACGATCATCGAAGGTATACATTTCCTTTTCAACAATATCGGTTACTTCACCTATCGACCGCTTGAACAATTCTGTTTTTTCAACCACGGGCATACGAATCTCCTGATACCCGTAGTTATCAAGAATACGACCAATTGTTTTCTCAAGGAACTGCCATACGGGTGTCTGTTCCGGCACAATGTCGTGCATACCCCGAATGGCCTGAATACTTTTTGCCATGTTATTCCTAAATTAATACGTCTGCACGTTTTCCAAAACCGGTACGTGAATCAGAAAACAGAAAGTCGCCTGTCCCGGTGTCTTTTCTTTTCCACTACCCGGTCGTAATGGTGCGGTCATGAAACCCTTACCTGAATAGACGACCCGTCATCGTCCCCGGACTTCTTCCTCTCAATAGCTGCACGAATATATTTTTCCAGCTCATCAACCAGCCCTTCATTACTGACTTTATGGTCTGGTTTGCCATCGATATAGAGAAGGTTGGGTGAACCGCCGGTCAGTCCTACACTCACCTCACGCGCCTCACCTGGCCCATTGACGACACAGCCAATCACTGCGACATCAATTGATTCCTGGATATCTTCCAGGCGTGACTCCAGTTCATTCACCGTTCCTATCACATCAAACTGCTGGCGCGAACATGAAGGACAGGCAATGAGATTAATACCCTTGTTACGCAAATGAAGACTTTTCAGTATATCAAAACCAACCTTGATCTCTTCAACAGGGTCTGCCGCCAGTGACACCCGGATGGTGTCCCCTATGCCGTCAGCCAGTAGCATGCCCAGGCCGATCGCTGACTTGACCGCCCCCGCCCTGGCACCACCTGCTTCGGTTATGCCCAGATGCAAAGGCTGTTCTATCTGCCTGGCCAGTTGCCTGTAAGCTGCCACGGTCATGAATATTTCTGAAGCCTTCAGACTGATCTTGAAATTCTGAAAATTCAGTCGATCCAGAATATCAATATGGCGCATGGCCGATTCGACCAACGCCTCCGGGGTGGGCTCACCATATTTTTTCTGTAAATCTTTTTCCAGTGAACCGGCATTCACACCGATCCTGATTGGAATACCGTGATCACGCGCACTATCAACGACGGCACGTACCCTGTTTTCCCTGCCAATATTCCCGGGGTTTATACGAAGACAATCAACACCCAGTTCGGATACCCGCAAGGCAATCTTGTAGTCAAAATGTATATCGGATATCAGTGGTATATTGACCTGTTCACGAATCTTGCCGAAGGCATCTGCGGCCTCCATGTCAGGCACCGAAACCCGAATAATATCCGCACCGGCATTTTTCAGTGCTGTTATTTGCCTGACAGTTGCATCCACATCGCAGGTATCGGTATTGGTCATGCTTTGAACCGACACCGGTGCACCATCACCGATCGGTACATTGCCCACCATGATCCGGCGGGATTTTCTGCGTTCAATTTTATGGTTATTGATCATGTATTTCCAGGCTTCCCACCAGGCGTTAATCTACTATTTTGCCGAGACTGAACTTGGCAACATTACCACGTATATAGGGTGTAAGATCGACAACCCTGCCATTACGCGTCAACTTTACCTTTCTTGCATTCCCCAGTGTTAATTTGAATGGGGGTTTGCCCGAGACTGAATACTGCTTGCCAGCGCGCACCATATCAAAGATCAGGCGATTCCCGAGGGAATCCCGTACATCAACCCATGAGTCAGCACTAAACTCGAATACCAGTTGGTCCAGGTCATTACCCTGCTTATTGGTGATTTTATCACGGGATGTTTCCGGTATGACAACTGTTTCAGCAACCGGCACCTCCGGCTTTTTCTCTTCGACCACATCTGGCTCTGGCTGCACATCACCTGGAGCAAGCACCTTGTTCAGCGGTAATATCGTATCATTGTGCGCTGTTTCGTCCGCTGTCGTGCCTGTTGTACTGCTTTGCAGATTATTATTGGCGGTCGGCTCCTGCCCGGACTCCATCGACAACCAGATGATTGCAGCAAGAACAATCACCAATACCAGTGAACCTACCGGTAATAATCTTTTCCATCGCGCGCCACCTTCGGTTACCATTTCACTCATACGTATCGTACTCAGCGAGGCAGATGGCTCATTTTCACCGACAATAATATTATAATGCTCAAGCACTTTCTCATCAGATATGCCCACCATTGCGGAATAAGTTCGAATATAACCCCTTACAAAAATCGGGGCAGGAAGGCTTTCAAATCTGTCTTCTTCAAGCGCCTCGATTATTTCCTGCGACAAATTTAATTGTTTTGCCATATGCTCTACAGACAAATGCCGGGCCTGTCGCGCCTTAAGCAACATAATACCCGGGCTTGTATTTTTACGTTTCTGGTTGTCGTTTTTATCTGTCATTTTTCTTTCGATTGCAGATATAATCTGGTTTCCTCGGAATCAGGAAATTTTTCCTTTAGTAACATAACCTGGCTTGCCAGTAAATTGGTATCACCCAATACTTTTTCAACCTGAATACTTACCCACAAACTTGCCGCAACAGGCTTGTGGACAGCATGAAAACGCTGAATATAACCCCGGGCGGAAAGGTAACGTTTCAGTTCAAGACTCAAACTCGCCATTTTCAATAAACCCGCCGGGAAGCGCGGGTTCCTGCGCAGGGATGCCCTGAAATATTTTTCTGCTTCAGCCTTGTTATCGGTACAACTGCCAGCATTCAGATAGGCATGTTCAGGGGTTCCGTATAACGGGTTTTTAATCGCCTGAAGAAACTGCACCTGCGATTCCTTGTATCTCTTTTGTTTACACAGGAATGCACCAAAGTTATTACGAATTGCTGAATTGTCCGGGTCCAGTTTTACTGCCTTTTTGAAATTACTTTCTGCTTCTTCAGTTTCACCCAGGCGGGCATTCAGCAACCCCAGTGTACTGTATGCAAGGGCATTATCCGGATTCTGCCTGATTGATTTTTGTAACCGTTTCATCGCCGTCTTGTTATTACCTTGCTGCATATAGGTCATACCAAGCTGTACATTGATATTCGATGTTTCCGCAGCTGCTTTCAGATGGCCCTCTTCAGCCGCACATGCAGCCAGTAACAACATAGCCACATATAACGAAACACGAAATAGCGTTCGCATTATAATATTCCCCTTACACTGACAGTCTTTGCATCTGCTTTTTGCTGTCTTCTTGTGCGATCAAACACCTTGCCAACCAGCTGTCCACAAGCAGCATCTATATCATCTCCACGTGTCTTCCGGATGATCGTTGTATAACCGGCCGCTATCAGTATGTCACGGAACATTTCTGTGTTCTCCGTTTTTGAACGCCGGTATCCTGATTGCGGAAACGGGTTGAATGGAATCAGATTTATCTTTGCCGGTACCCCTTCCAGGATCCGGGCCAGCTCCTTTGCGTGTTTACGTGTATCGTTGACACCATCAATCATGATGTACTCAAAAGTTATCCGTCTGCGTGCTTTTCCTTCTACATAATGCCTGCAAGCCTCCAGCAATTCCTTAATCGGATATTTTCGGTTTATCGGAACCAGTTCACTACGCAAATCATCATTGGGGGCATGCAATGACACAGCGAGACTGACATCGCATACATCCCTCATCCGGTACATCGCCGGGACGACACCTGATGTACTCAGGGTGATTCGTCTGCGCGATATTCCACAGCCAATATCATCGTTCATGATCTCCATTGCACGGATAACATTATCAAAATTCATCAACGGTTCGCCCATGCCCATCATGACGACATTGGTAACCGGTAGCTTGCCGGCATTTGCCGGTATGCCCAATGTCCGGTTTGCAAACACAACCTGGCCTGTTATTTCACCGGTTGTCAGGTTGCGATTATATCCCTGTGTTGCCGTTGAACAAAATGTGCAGTTCAATGTACATCCAACCTGGCTCGAAACACACAGGGTTCCGCGTCCCTTTTCGGGAATAAAAACGGTTTCTATGTGATTATCGTCTTCCATTTCCAGTATCCATTTGCGTGTCCCGTCGGCCGACGGCATTTCTGTAATGCAGGTTGGGTAGTATATGACTGCCTTTTCTTCAAGCGTTGCACGCAATGCCTTGCCCAGGTTGGTCATGGCCTGAAAGTCCGAAATACCTTCATGGTAGATCCATTTCATTACCTGGGTCGCACGGAAGGGTTTTTCTCCGATGCTGGCAAAGAAGTCTCTGAGTGCTTGCTGATTCATATCCAGCAAATTGATTTTTCGGGTTACTGCTTTCATATATACCTTATTACAGGGTGCCATCAGGCCAATTATTGTTTAACAATGAAAGTTCAGAATAATATAAACCCGCATAGAAGCGCGGGTTTCCTGCAAACTGCCATCGGAACCAGTACTCTATCCAGATGATAATGTCGAGTACACATGGGTAGGCCAACAGTGTAACTCTGCTTTGATTTTCAAGCAATTAGAGGAAACAGCCATTACCGGCAATATTCTGGTATGTCGGCGAACCAAACTTAATCTTTTTTATTAAATTAATTTTCTATCTTATTGTTTTTAAAGTTATTATCTTTCATCTATCCAGGCCATCTGTATGGCCTCCAGTATTTTTTCACCTGAATGTCCGGGATCATCATCGAATCCCTTCAGTTCCAGCACCCACTGTTGCAGGTCTGTAAACCGCACGGTTTGTGGATCTACCTCCGGATGCGACTCATCCAGCTCGATCGCAATCTCCTGTGTATCCAGCCATTTAAGACCCATAATTTCTCCTAATGATTTTCGGAAACCATGTTGATAGTATATTTTGGTATTTCGATAACCAGGTCTTCATTGCCGACAATGGCCTGACAACTCAAACGAGAATCCGGCTCAAGACCCCATGCCTTATCGAGCAGGTCATCTTCATCTTCAGTAGACTCACCCAGGGATTCCATCCCCTCACGGATATAAACGTGACAGGTTGTACATGCACAGGACTTCTCACAGGCATGCTCGATTTCAATATCATATTTCTGTGCCGCATCGCAGATCGAGATACCAGGTTCAGCCTCAATGACCGCCCCTTCCGGGCATATTTCCTCATGAGGTAAAAAAATAATCTGTGGCATACCGCTTAATCCTCTTTTCCTGAAACCCTGTCGTTGTATATAAAACCCCTGATCTTTTTCATGTCCTCACATTTATTGCGCCTCATAAAGTTAACGGGGCAACCGTGATCCAGCCTGAGAAATCATCGGGTAAAAATTCACCCGGATATCCACAATCTATGACTCGAATTCCTCAATTTTATGTCCTGACATCGCATCCTGAATACTGCCATTCATCCTTCTTTCCACATAACCGGCACAGGTCTTTTCCAGCCGGGCAATCGCAAGCTTGATGGCCTCGATGTCATCCTGTTGCCTGACTGTCTGCAAGCTGTCCATCTGCTGATCTATTCCGGCCCGTTCTTCATCATCGAGGTATTTCTCGCCGTCTTTTTGCAATGCAGCAGTCAGTGCCTCCATGGCCCTGTCGGCTTCAACCTGTTGTTCACGCAACATTCTGGCCACCATGTCCTCGCTGGCATGGTCCATTGAATCTCTCAGCATTTGCTCAACCTCCGAGTCCTCAAGACCATAGGTCGGCTTCACCTCTATGCTACTCTGCACGCCACTGCTTTGCTCCTCTGCAGCCACACTCAGCAAACCATCGGCGTCAACCTGGAAGGTCACCCGGATACGCGCCGCCCCCGCTACCATGGGGGGAATATCCCGCAGTGAAAACCGTGCCAGTGAGCGACAATCCTGGACCATCTCACGCTCACCTTGCAATACATGGATTGACATGGCCGTCTGGCCATCCTTGTACGTGGTAAAATCCTGTGCACGCGCTACGGGTATGGTTGTATTTCTGTTAATCACCTTCTCAACCAGCCCGCCCATTGTTTCCAGGCCCAGTGACAGCGGGATAACGTCAAGTAACAACATTGCCTCATCGGGTTTATTACCGGCCAGAATATCTGCCTGAAATGCCGCACCGACCGCAACCACCTTGTCGGGATCGATATCAACCAATGGAGGTTTGTTAAAAAACGCCTCCACCTTCTCCCGCACCATGGGTACGCGTGTGGAACCTCCCACCATCACCACTTCAGAAATATCATCAATGGATAAACCGGCATCACGCAATGCCCGCCGACAGGGGTTGATCGTTTTCTTTACCAGGCTATTAATCAGCTCATTCATCTGCATACGAGTCAATGATCCGCGCCAGACAGTGTTATCCATACGTGTAATTTCAACAGAGGTTTCATCGGCATCCGTCAGCATTTCCTTTACACGCCTGGCTTCATGCAACAACCTGCGAAGCTGTGCGTGATCGGCATCATCCTGAATGCCTGCCTGCCCCATGATCCAGCGGGCAATGGCCCTGTCCATATCGTCACCACCCAGGGCGCTGTCTCCGGCCGTGGCCATCACCTCGAATACACCCTTTTTCAGACGAAGAACAGAGATATCGAAGGTCCCACCACCGAGGTCATAAATAGCGATCACCCCGTCAGATTTCTTGTCCAGCCCATAGGCGACGGCAGCCGCCGTGGGTTCATTTAACAGACGCAATACGTGCAGTCCTGCCAGTCTGGCCGCATCCTTGGTGGCCTGCCTTTGTGCATCATCAAAATAGGCGGGTACGGTAATCACGGCACCGGTTAATTCCCCACCCAGCGATGCCTCGGCCCGGTCACGCAGAACCTTCAGAATTTCTGCGGACACCTCGACGGCACTGACATCACCACCCTCTGTGCAGATACGTGGTACAGATGATTCCTCCCCTGCATATTCATACGCTGCAAATTCATTTTTACGTAACTCTTGCAGATCACGCCCCATCAGACGTTTGACCGAGACAATGGTATTCATCGGGTCTGTCGGTGCGGCCTCTTTTGCAGACTGGCCCACCTGCGGGCCTTGCCCTTTCCGGTAGCGAACAACTGAAGGGAGCAGGTGCTCTCCCGCTTCATCGGCAAGCGTTTCTGCGAGCCCCGAACGGACAGTCGCCACCAGTGAATTGGTTGTGCCAAGATCAATCCCGACCGCCAGCCTGCGCTGGTGTGGTACGGATGTTTGACCGGGTTCTGAAATGTGTAACAATGCCATGTCTGCCACGAACGTTTACAGTTCGTCCTCCAGGGTCGCTTCCAGTGTTTCAGCCTCCATCTTCATTTTATTGATAAACTGCATTTTTCTTACCCGGGTTTTAGCCGTTTCCAGATCTTCCGGTTTGTCAGATTGAAGTAACCCTTCGAGAACATGAATATTATCCTGCATCAGCGAAGAAACACTGGAAATAATTTCTGCGATGGCCTCAAGTGGGTCAGATTGTTCCCTGACCTCAGACAGTGATTCCCTTAGATCCATTTGTTGCATCAAAAACCCCGGGTCGGATAATGTGGTCTGCTCATCATCCCATTGCATCCCTTTCAATTCGAGAATATAGCGGGCTCGTTCCAGCGGATCCTTTAAAACCCTGAGTGCTTCGTTGATATGGGTTGAATACTGCAGGGACAATCTGCGTTCCTGCCCACTGGCACTGGCAAACCGGTCGGGGTGAACCGTTTGCAGCAGTTCACGATACCGTTGCATCAAAAAACCTGCATCTACAGTATAAGATACAGGCATTCCAAAGATACTGAAGTAATTTGAGGTAAGATCAAACGGCATGATCAGGTAACATCCGGGGCTGGTTTAATAAAGTATCCCGCCGCAAGCAACGGGGTATCAAGCTGTAGCGATTAAACAGTAAAACTCTCTCCACAACCGCAACTATCCTTGACGTTCGGATTGTTAAATTCAAAACCTTCATTCAGGCCATCCCGTTTGAAATCCAGCTCGGTACCATCCAGGTACACCATACTCTTCTGGTCAATGATGACCTTGATTCCATGGTCTTCAAACACCTGGTCAGACTCATTAATTTCATCTACAAACTCGATCACATACGCCATACCTGAGCAACCGGATGTCTTGACACCCAGGCGCAGGCCGACACCCTTGCCACGATTTTCCAGAAATATCTTGATACGGTCAGCCGCCGTATCCGTTAATGTAACAGCCATGATTACACCTGCTTAATTCTTGGACTGGTAATCTTCGATTGCGGCCTTGATCGCATCCTCGGCCAACACAGAACAATGTACTTTAACAGGGGGTAATTCCAGTTCTTCTGCAATATCTGTATTCTTTATCTCACTTGCTTCATCCAGCGTCTTTCCCTTGACCCATTCAGTTAATAGCGAGCTTGATGCAATGGCCGATCCACATCCATATGTCTTGAATTTGGCATCTTCAATTATACCCTGCTCATTAACCTTGATCTGGAGCTTCATCACATCGCCACAGGCCGGTGCACCCACCATTCCAGTGCCGACAGTTGTATCGGCCTTGTCATAGGAACCCACATTGCGCGGGTTTTCGTAATGATCAATAACCTTGTCGCTGTATGCCATGATACTTCTCCTGCAAATAAACTTTAACCTGGTGTTCTATCGATGTGATAATTGCGAGTAATTATCACATGGATAAAGCACTAGTGTGCTGCCCACTGAACCTTGGACAAATCCACACCATCTTTATACATTTCCCACAAGGGTGAAAGCTCACGCAATTTTTCAACCTTGTCACGCATCAACTCTATCGCGTAATCAACATCATCTGTTGTAGAGAAGCGCCCCAGTGAGAAGCGGATGGAACTATGCGCCAGTTCATCGGTTCTTCCGAGGGCGCGTAATACATAGGATGGTTCAAGGCTTGCCGATGTGCAGGCTGATCCTGAGGAAACCGCAAGATCCTTGACCGCCATGATAAGTGATTCTCCTTCAACAAAATTGAAGCTGACATTAAGATTTCCAGACACATGATGCTCCAGGTCACCATTAAGGTACACCTCTTCCATGTCCTTCAGGCCATCCCACAACCGGTTGCGCAGCATCACCAACCGCTCGTTATCGGCAGCCATTTCCAATTTTGCCAACCTGAAGGCCTCACCCATACCCACAATCTGATGGGTGGCCAGTGTGCCTGAACGCATACCACGCTCATGCCCGCCGCCATGCATCTGTGCTTCAATCCTGACCCGGGGCTTACGACGCACATAGAGTGCACCAACACCTTTCGGCCCGTATACCTTGTGGGCGGAAAATGACATCAGGTCAACCTTGAGATCCTGGATATCGATTGGCACCTTGCCTGCACTTTGTGCTGCATCAACATGGAATATAATGCCTCGTTGACGTGTCAGTTCACCTATCGCCTTGATATCCTGAATGACACCAATTTCATTGTTCACGTGCATGATTGAAACCAGAACCGTGTCATCGCGTAACGCCGCTTCCAGCTTGCCCAGGTCTATCAAGCCACTCTCTTCCGGGGCAAGGTAGGTTACTTCGTACCCTTCACGCTCCAGATGTCTGCATGTATCGAGGACCGCCTTGTGTTCTGTCCTGCTGGTTACAATGTGCTTGCCTTTTTTCCTGTAGAAGTGAGCAACACCCTTGATGGCGAGGTTATCGGACTCCGTCGCACCCGAGGTCCACACAATCTCCTTAGGGTCGGAATTGATCAGATCAGCAACATCCTTTCTGGCCTGTTTGATGGCCTCATCGGCCTTCCATCCGTATTCATGTGAACGTGATGCTGCATTGCCAAAGTTACCTTCCATTGTGAGGCAACGGCACATCAGCTTCGCAACCCGCGGGTCGACCGGGGTTGTTGCTGAATAATCAAGATACACAGGTAGTTTCCTGTCGTTCACCTGGACACCTCATCTTTTAAATTAATATGACTTAACATGGTGATCAAATACCTGCTGATACTTTTTCTTTCGTTTCTATGTTGTGTGCACTTTCATGCTGCCTGTGTGACACTTCCTGTACGCCTTCTCTCTCGAGCAGATCACCCAGCGAAATGCTATCCAGAAACTGGTAGATCTTTTTGCTAAGATCCATCCACAGGTCATGTGTCAAACAGCGTTCATCATCCTGGCAATTACCCAGTCCCCCACAACGTGTGCTGTCGACCTTTTCATCTACTGCAATAATGACTTCGGAAACAGCAATTTCTGTTGCGGGTCGGCTTAGCGCATAGCCACCACCCGGGCCACGTGTACTCTTGACCAGCCCTGATCGTCGCAGACGCGTAAACAACTGCTCCAGATATGAGAGCGAAATACCCTGTCGTTCAGATATTTCGGCCAGTGATATAGGTCCCTGGTCCTGACGTATAGCCAGATCCAGCATTGCGGTTACCGCATAGCGGCCTTTTGTCGTTAGTCTCATTGCAATGTCCTGCAAAATTAAATAATATACTAATACAAGCCAGAACAAAATTTCTGACTAAATTATACGGACATAGTAGGTTACTTGAGTAAAATAGTCAAGTATTATTTCCAGGACAGGGAATACCAGGGGCTAATCAGCCAGCATTTTCCTTCTGGCTCTCGTCATTTTCGGTGTTTTCATCCGCATTCTGAGGACTGCTCGCGCTGCTGATTTCACAGGGACCCAGGTCTGTTAGCTGCATATCGCCAATCTCGGCCCCCAAACCCTTAATGGCGCCACACATATCTTCAAGCCTTTTATCCATAGTATGGATATGATCCAGCATGTTATTGATGGCATTGGCGACCGGATCAGGCATTTCATCGTGCATTCCGTAGGCGTCAAAACCCATTTTCTCGGCTATTTTCTTGCGTGCCTGCTCCTGACCTGTTTTAACACCACTAATGATCCTGCCCGGCACACCGACAACGGTGTTACCCCTGCCTACATCTTTTAACACCACGGCATTAGAGCCGATACGGGCATCTGAAGCGACAGTAATCGGTCCGAGTATCTTGGCACCTGCCCCCACGATGACGTTATTTCCCAACGTCGGGTGACGTTTTCCCTTCTTCCAACTGGTGCCACCCAGCGTCACACCGTGATAGAGCGTGCAGTCATCACCAATTTCTGCCGTTTCCCCGATGACCACGCCCATACCATGATCGATAAAAAAGCGTCGGCCAATCCGGGCACCAGGATGAATTTCGATACCGGTGAGCCAGCGTGCAAATGAAGAAAACCATCGGGCAAGTAACTTCAGGCCGACATTCCAGAGATTATGGGCCAGACGGTGAAAAATAAGTGCATGCACACCGGGATAGGATAACAATACCTCAAGGACATTCCTGGCCGCGGGATCCCGGTCAAAAACACATCCAATATCTTCTTTCAGATGAATAAACATTTTAACCTAGTTATACGCTCGAGTAATTAGCAAATACTGTATCATGACTTCCGCGAAATGCGTATCACAAAATCCTGATGACCCTGGCCCGCATTTCTCACCACCATTCGTAGCGAGGCGGTTCAAGGGTGCGGCATGATTAACTTTCACGACCGAGGGCCGCGCAGGCATAGTCGACACTATGTTGAGCAGACCGACCAAGTGAAAGTCAAGCAGGGCGTGCCATTGGGCCGTCGCAGTAGAACGGTGATGAGAAATGCGGGCTAGCCAGACCTGTTTTTTTCAACCGCAGTCAGAATGCCTCTGAGTATATTTATTTCCTGCTGGTCCGGCTGGGCGCGGTTATAAAGCCTGCGTAAACGGCGCATCAGTTTCCTGGGATGTTCAGGATCAAGAAAATCAATACCGATCAATACCGCTTCCAGATGCCGGTAATAGCGTTCTAACTCATCATGCACCGCGGGCTGGCCATTCTCTTCCTGCTGGCCACGCTGCCCATCCACTTTCTCTGACAGAAAAAGCTCGTAACTGATCACCTGAACCGCAGCGGCCAGATTCAGTGAACTGAATGCCTCATTGGCAGGGATATGAACCAGATAATGACAGAGTTGCAACTCGTCATTGCTGAGCCCGGTCCGTTCACGACCGAATACCATTGCCACCTGCGAAGACTGACTGGTCGAAATTATTTTGCTGGCCGCCTGCCCCGGGTCCATCTGCGGCCAACTCAAGGAGCGCAATCGTGCGCTTGCACCGAATACCAGGGTGCAATCCGAAACCGCCTCACCCAGACTACCCACCACGGATGCTGAATCAAGCACATCATCGGCACCTGCAGCGCGTGCCGTCGCCTGCGGGTCAGGATATTTTCCCGGTGAAACCAGGCAGAGTTGCTGCAACCCCATGTTCTTCATGGCCCTGGCAGCGGCGCCGATATTACCGGGATGACTGGGTTCTACCAGAACTATACGTATATTTGACAACATGACAAAACCGTATCCATCAGTTAATCGGGAAAGACATCATAACAAATTACGATTTTTTCAGTTATCTGTTATTATTTCTGCTCCCTTTGTACTACACACAGGTCTTATTGTTCATGCACCCCATGTTAAACATTGCTGTCCGTGCTGCACGAAACGCCGGAAATATCATCATGCGCTATGCCGACCGGCTGGATACCCTCGCGGTTACATCCAAGGCCCGTAACGATTTTGTTACAGACGTGGACAGGATGGCCGAGCAGGAAATTATATCTGTCCTGAGAAAATCCTACCCAGACCATGGCATTCTGGCAGAGGAAACCGGGTCCCAGGGTGCTTCGGAAGAATTTTGCTGGGTTATTGACCCGCTCGATGGCACCACAAATTATATACGCGGGTTTCCGCAATTTGCCGTATCAATCGCCTTTAAACAAAAAGGACGGCTGGAGCAAGGCGTTATTTACGACCCTGTTCGTCAGGAACTGTACACCGCATCCCGGGGCGCGGGGGCACAGCTCAATAACCGGCGAATCCGTGTCAGCCCGAAAAAAGACCTGGAAGGTGCCCTGCTGGGTACCGGCTTTCCGTTCAAACAACAAGAGCATCTGGATGCCTACCTGGAGATGTTCAAGGCATTATTCCCGGACACCGCCGGCATACGACGTGCCGGTGCCGCGTCACTGGACCTGGCGTATGTCGCTGCCGGCAGGCTGGATGGTTTTTGGGAGATGGGTCTCAGCGAATGGGACATGGCCGCAGGTGTGTTACTAATAAAGGAATCAGGTGGAATAGTAACCAACCTAAGGGGTGATGACAGCTACCTCAAGACCGGTAATATCATCGCGGGAACGCCCAAAATTCATCACGCAGTATTAAGAAGAATACAGAACTTCATACCGGAAAAAATCGACATTGAATAACGATTTGTCATAAGACACTGAAGAATCAGGTTGTTTGCCGCATCATCTGAAATAGTGACTCAAGTCACATTTTACGGTTTACGGCCGTTTAAAATGGATGTTTTCTCTTATATTTCCCATCAATTCCAGACTGTTAACAATTGATAAATATAATATTTTCAGTTGAGAATACCTTTGCACCGATATTTTTTGATAATAAATCAGGCCATCAATTAATTCAAGATTGTGTGCCATCGGGTCGATATATTAATCATAACAAATAACTTGTCTATTAACGGATGGTATTAAACCCGATGTACAAAAAAAATCAACCAAACCCTGCGCTTGGCACAAAGGCCATGGAAATGGTCATGCGTGATGTCCTTGATGGTATGCAGGATCTGGTTATCATGAATTGCTATGAATCCACCCGGAATGTATTTGAGATCATGGCAATTACCCCTCCGGATAATTCTGAAATAATCCATGTGGGTTCGGAAGAACAAAAAAATACCGGGCCTGTTGCTGAAATTCTACCCTTCAATCGACAAAGCAGAGGCTAGCCCGCGTTTCTCATCACCGTTCTACTGCGACGGCCCAATGGCACGCCCTGCTTGACTTTCACCTGGTCGGGCTGCTCGACATGGTGTTGACTATGCCTGCGCGGCCCTCGGTCGCGAAAGTCAATCATGCCTCAACCTTCAGTACCCGGTAATCACCCCTGAAAATACCACATAAATTCAGGTAAATGCATGGCCCTTGCCTTTTCCCGCATTTCAGGTGATTCTATGGTTTATTGATCATCAGGGCAGGTAACGATATGGAACATCTTTCAAAATTATTACGAAAAATGCGTATGCTGGAGGCGAGCGATTTATTACTCTGTGCGGGCACACCACCTGCCTTCAGGGTCCAGGGAAACCTGATTCCGAGAGAGGACAGAAAACCACTGACCGGTAACCAGATCGAATCCATGCTTAACCTTGTCCTGCTTGGTGATCAGATGGAAAAATTCAACCTGGAACACGAAATCAATATCAGTATCGGTCTTCCCGAACTGGGACGTTTTCGAATTAATGTCTACATGCAGAAACGGGAAGTCGCACTGGCCATTCGTTCTATCCCGAAAGAAATACCCGACTTCGAGGATCTCCGCCTTCCTGATGCCCTGAAAGATATCTCGATGAGCAAAAGCGGGTTTATTATTGTCTCGGGTGCTTCAGGCGCAGGCAAATCGACTTCAGTGGCTGCCATGATCAATTACCGTAATATGCATGACCTCGGACACATTATTACAATTGAAGACCCGATGGAATATGACATCCCGCATGGCAAAAGTGTTGTCAGCCAACGTGAAGTCGGCATCGATACCGACAGTTATGAAAAGGCATTACTCAATGTTGTCCGGCAATCACCCGATGTATTGATGATCGGCGAGATCAGGGACCGACAAACACTTGAAAATGCACTTGAATTTGCTGAAACAGGTCATTTATGCATGACCACAATACATGCTGCCAGCACGATACAAACATTTGAACGTATTCAGAATATGTTCACGGAGAATGAACGCGACCATATTCTGGCGATGCTGGCAAGCTCTTTCAATGCAGTACTTTCACAGCGCCTTATCCCGGATTCAAAAGGCAAACTCGTACTGGCCTATGAACTTCTCTTGCCAACACCCAGAACCCTGGACCTGATACGCCGTGGTGAATTCTGGGACCTGAGAGAAAGCCTGGAGAAAAGCACGGGTACCGGCATGCGTTCAATTGATCAGACCCTGTATGAACTGGTCAAGGAAAATCGAATCAGCCAGGAAACTGCGGTCAAACATGCTGCGTCCGAGAACAACCTGCGCTTGAGAATGAAACTTGAACAAAAACCAGGTCTCGGCAACGCCGGATTAACACATTGACTACGGCCCTTCCAGCTTGGCCCCTTCTTTCTTTACCGGCATCAGGTCTGCCTTGCTGACACCCAGCATTAACGCCACCGTGCTGGCGACATAAATGGATGAATAGGTACCGATAATAACGCCAACGATCAGTGCAACAGAGAAACCATGAATTACCTTGCCGCCAATGAAAAACAGGGCCAGTAACACAAGCAATGTCGTTAGCGAGGTGACCAATGTACGGGACAAGGTCTGATTGATGGAGGTATTGATAATACCAACGGATGATCCTTTACGGATTTTTCTGAAATTTTCCCGGATACGATCATAAACAACAATCGTGTCATTCAGGGAATATCCAATAACCGCCAGCAATGCAGCCAGTACAGTCAGATCAAATTCTGATTGTGTAATCGAGAAAAATCCGAGCGTTATCAGGACATCGTGTACCAGCGCCGTTACTGAGCCAATAGAAAAACGGTACTCAAAACGCAAGGTAACGTAAACCAGGATACCGATCAGTGCATACAACATTGCCAGCCCACCCTGCTCGGTCAGTTCATCGCCTATCTGTGGCCCTACGTATTCACTACGACGCAAAACCACACCCGAAGCACCTTCTTTCAGTATCTTTATCACCATGCTGCTGATGTCGTTTTGTGTCACGCCTTGACGCGGTGCTACCCGAATCAATACATCCTTACTGGTACCAAAATGTATCGCCGTTGCACTACTGAAACCCCGCTTGGCCAGCGACTTCTGTATTTTCACCACATCGACACTGGATGGATAGGAAACCTCGACCAATGTCCCTCCGGTAAAATCGATGCCAAAATTCAGTCCATTGATGAATAAAGACACGATAGAAACCAGTAACAGCGTGCCTGAAAACATCATCGCAATCTTGCGTTTTGACATAAAATCAATATTGCTGTCTTTAATATTTTTAAACATGGTATTTCCTGAGTAATCCTTAATACTGAATCATATGGAAAGTTTTTTGACTTTTTTAGCACCGTAGATCAAATTAATCGCTGCGCGTGTACCCATAATCGCAGTAAACATGGATGTCAGTATGCCAAGCGACAAGGTAACCGCAAAGCCCTTTATCGGGCCGCTGCCAAAACTGAATAATACAATGGCAGCTATTAATGTTGTGATGTTTGCATCGGCAATGGTTGCAAATGCCTTCTCGTAACCGGCATGGATACTGGCCTGTGGACTGTTACCCAGCCGGATTTCCTCACGTATGCGTTCAAATATCAACACATTGGCATCAACTGCCATACCCACTGTCAAGACGATACCGGCAATACCGGGCATGGTCAGTGTTGCCTGGATAACAGACAGCAGTGCAACAACAATCACCAGGTTAAAGAAAAGCGCCAGGTTGGCGATCATACCAAACAATTTGTAATAAACTGCCATAAAAAGCAGTACCAGGACAAAACCGATAATGACGGAATTAAATCCCTGTTTAATATTGTCTTTACCCAGGCTGGGGCCAACGGTCCTTTCCTCGATAATTTCAATGGGTGCCGCCAATGCGCCTGCCCTTAACAAAATCGCAAGGTTGCGTGCTTCATTGGGTGAATCCATGCCGGTAATCTGAAAACGTCTGCCCAGTCGCTCCTGTATCGTGGCAACATTGATCACTTCCTCGATTTTTTTCCGGACCTTGACCATTTTACCGTTGACCTTGTGAGTTTTTACCTTGATTTCTATGTAGACAACGGCCAGCGAATCCTTTACATGGTTCTTGGTAAAGTTATCAAAGCGGTTTCCGCCGCGGCTATCAAGATTGATCGTGACAGATGGTTCATTTGAGCGGGAATCAAAACCGGATGAAGCGTGAGTAATGCTCTCACCCGTCAATACCACTTCCTTTCTCAGTAATACAGGCGTGCCGTCCCGTTTATAGTAAATGCGTGTTCCCGGCGGGGCCCGTCCCTTGTTGACAAAGTCCCGCACGCTGGGGTTGCGTTCGTCTACCAGATGCACTTCCAGTGTAGCAGTGGCCCCCAGTATATCTTTTGCTCTATCCGGGTTCTGTACGCCTGGCAGCTGGACAATAATTCGGTGATCGCCGTTTTGCTGGATCACGGGTTCAGCCACACCCAGTTCATTGACCCGGTTTCTCAGCGTGGTGATATTCTGTGTCAACGCCGCCTTGCGTACATCAATTTTTGACTGATCCTTCAACTCCGCCATCAGGTAAGGGTCACCTCCCTTATCCAGCTCTGTGTACTGGAGCTCACGTATTTTGGATGACAGGTATTCCAGTGCCCTGGCCCGCTCTTTGGTACTGCGAAAGCGAATCATGATTTCCTTTTCGAGCCGGACGCCTGCATGACGGATGGTTTTATCCCGCAACGTTGTTTTTATTTCACCAACAAATCGTTGCTTTTCTTTCTTGATGGCGGCATCCATATCCACTTCCATCAGGAAGTGGATGCCCCCCTGGAGATCAAGACCGAGCGACATGGGCCTGCCATTGATAGCACGCAGCCAGTCCGGTGTGGCGGGAGCCAGATTCTGGGCAACAATGAATCGTCCTTCCAGTAACTTGCCTAGCTGGTCGGTTGCCTTCAACTGATTCTCCGTGTCGGGAAAACGGATCAGTAATTTTGCCCTGATCCGATCAATCGATGAATACTGGATATTTTCTTTTTTCAGTACCCCCTTGATGACGGCAAGTTCTTTGCTGGTCATTTGATTGGCCCTGACAGGAGAAATAATCAGCGCGGGGTCTTTGCCATAAACATTCGGGAAGGCATACAGCATACCTGTCGCCAGCACAACGATAACCAGCAGGTACTTCCAGGCGGGATATTGATTCAACATTGAAAAACTGCCCTGTTCTTAGTCGTTATTAACTGTTCTTGATCGTGCCTTTGGGAACAAGGGCGGAAATCGATGAACGCTGGACCTTTATTTCCACGCCATCGGCAATCTTCAGTGTCATGTAACTGTCATCAAGCTCGGAAATACTTCCGAGGATGCCGCCACTGGTAATGACCTCATCACCCCTGGCCAGGTTCGCAATCATGTTCTTCTGTTCCTTGGCACGCTTGCTCTGGGGGCGTATCAATAAAAAATAAAAGATGATAAACAATATGATCAAAGGCAGAAAACTTGCCAGCCCACCTTGCGACAGACCACCACCAGCGGCCGGGGCAGCAACAGCTTCAGAAATAAAGAGACTCATGATTTTATCCTAACTTCTTGATTGATTATTTAATTTTCATTGCAGGTCACCAGTGTGCCGGATTCCAAACGAGGCACATTATGACATAGAAAACGGATTTTTCATAAAGGGCACCGATTTACCGTTGATGACGACCCTGTTTTCAGTTTTCAACCCTGATAAAAAATTAAATTTGTTGATTATCAATATATTATGATAACCGGCAATTACACGGGTCGCTCTTTGCCCCGTTCGGCATAAAAAGATTCAACGAAGGTATCCAGTTCCCCGTCCACGATTGCCAGGCGCAGTCCTGTCATTAAATCCTGATAATAATGGAGATTATGCACCGTGTTCAAATGCGCCCCCAGCATTTCACTGCATTTATCAAGATGCTTGAGATAGGCGCGACTATAGTTCCGGCAGGTATAACAGCCACATTGCTCATCAAGAGGGCCGGTATCGCTGGCATAGCGGCTGTTTCTTATCTTCACCACGCCCTGACGTGTGAACAGGTAACCATTTCGTGCATTACGTGTCGGCATGACACAGTCAAACATATCGATACCACGCCGGACCGCCTCGACGATATCCTCCGGCGTTCCCACCCCCATGAGATATCGCGGCTGGTCATCCGGCATTTCCGGTACCACCTCGGTCAGGATTTTTTCACGTTCCTCTTTAGGCTCACCTACAGATAAGCCACCAAGGGCATAACCCTCAAAACCGATATCCATCAGACCCTGTAGCGATCGCTTGCGATAATCTGTAATCATTCCACCCTGTACAATTCCGAATAGTGCCGATGGATTATCCCCGTGCGCATCACGACTGCGCTTTGCCCATCGCAAGGATAACGCCATGGAATCCATGGTTTCCTTTTCAGTGGCCGGGTACGGTGTGCATTCATCAAACACCATGACGATATCAGAACCCAGCTCACGCTGAACCTGCATGGATTCCTCCGGCCCCATGAAAATGGTACTGCCATCGATCGGTGATTTGAATGTGACGCCCTCCTCAGCGATGTTGCGCAGCTTGCCCAGGCTCCATACCTGAAAACCACCGGAATCGGTCAATATCGGCCCCGGCCAGTTCATAAAATCGTGCAGGCCGCCGTGTACACGAATAACCTCGACACCTGGACGTAGCATCAGATGAAAGGCATTGCCCAGAATAATCCCGGCACCACTTTCGCGCACCTCTTCCGGCCTCATGCCTTTTACCGTACCGTAGGTGCCAACCGGCATGAAGGCCGGGGTTCCGATCGTGCCACGATCAAATTCCAGTTGCCCGCATCGGGCCCTGCCATCTGTATTTAGTAATTTAAATTTCATATTTAAAATCAGGTAAAAGTTGGAAATTATCCTTCTGCTGTCACGTTCACTTCATGAAGCGCATATCAATGTGAGGATATGGAACCGGTAAGCCTGATCAAGACCGTCTGCCGCACGGATGCGGCAGCCGAGCCGCCATGGATGGCATGTCTTGCGTGTCTTGATCCGGCTTACCGGCTTCATATCCGGATTGCTCGATTCAGCGCAAAACATACTTGTCGCTTACATTTCAACTACATTCGTTACAGGTTAAGGGCTCAGCAGTGATATTACCCGTTTTTTATTCTCCTGTATTTCTGCCTTCACTTTCAATAAACATCGCATCACCATAGCTGAAAAAACGGTACTGCTGTTCAACGGCATGGTGATAGGCCTCCATCGTATGTTCATAACCGGCAAAGGCACACACGAGCATCAACAGGGTTGATTCGGGTAAATGAAAATTGGTTATCATGACGTCGACTATATTAAAGAGATAACCGGGGTAGATAAATATATCCGTATCACCGGAAAACGGCTTTAACTCACCGGTTCGGGCCGCCGTTTCAAGTGCCCTGACAGACGTTGTGCCAACGGCAATAATACGTCTCCCCGCCTTTCTGGTATCCCTGATTCGATCACAGAGTCCGGCAGATACTTTCAGCCACTCACTGTGCATATGATGATCCCTGATATTATCAACGCGGACCGGCTGAAATGTGCCTGCACCTACATGCAAGGTCACAAAATCCTGCTGTACGCCTTTATCTGCAAACAACTGCAACATTTCATCATCAAAATGCAGGCCGGCAGTCGGTGCCGCCACCGCACCCGGTATTCTGGAATAGACCGTTTGATAGCGTTCCCTGTCCTCAGGCCGGTCCGGCCTCTGAATATAGGGTGGCAATGGCATGTGGCCCAGTCTGTCGAGAAGCTGTAACAGTGAATCTTCCGATGCAAACTCAAGCCGGAAAAGTTCGCCCTCACGTCCCTTGACCTGCACCACGGTTTCATCTTCAAGCAACAATTTGCCGCCTGTCTTTGGTGACTTGCTGGCACGTACATGGGCCAGTGCATTGTGATTATCCACAAGCCTTTCTATCAGTATCTCAACCTTGCCACCTGTTTCCTTATGTGCAAACAACCTGGCCGGAATAACCCGTGTGTTATTAAAAACCAGCAAGTCGCCCTCGTGAATCAATCCGGGCAGATCCCTGAACATTCTGTCCTGAATCACTCCACCCGACCGGTTGACACATAACAGGCGGCTGGCGGCCCGTTGCCGGGCCGGAAACTGGGCTATCAGCTCTTCGGGTAATTCAAACTGGAAATCCTGCCGTCGCATGGCGAAGGATGTTAGCAGTTTAAACAGCTTTGAACGAGCCCCGGCTCGGTACAGGGGGGCATCCCTGCCTCACGGGTTATTCCTTAATGAATAAAATTGGCTCTGTCTGTAAATTTCTTTATACTGTGTCGCTAATCTTCAATGCCGGGGTGGCGGAACTGGTAGACGCAGCGGATTCAAAATCCGCCGGTGGCAACACCTTGGGAGTTCGAGTCTCCCCCTCGGTACCAACCAACAAGATGACCTGTCGTAACCAGGCTGTCATTTCTCATTCGTTATATAATTTATCACGGCGCCCCGTTATCCTGTAACAAATATAGTTGAAACATAAGCAGCAAGTATGTTTTGAGATGAACTGGACAATCCGGACCTGAAACCGCTGTAGCCAGATAAAGACACGCAAAACATGCCATCCATGGCAGCTCGGCTGCCGCGTCCGTGCGGCAGACGGTCTTGATCTGGCTACCGCGGTTTCATGTCCTCACATTTATATCTGCTTTATAAAGTTAACGGGTCGTCGTGATGATAGATAAATCAATACAGAATTTACGCCCGCCATTTGCCTGAAATACCTGTTTTGGGTGCAGCGAAGAATCCGCAGGAGCGGCCATATGGCGGCGAATTTAAAGAAAGTCCATCATGGGTCATCTCCATAAAAAAAGCCCCTCATAAAGAGGGACTAACCTGGTCTGTTTCAGTCAGGGCTGGAAGTGCTGTTTTGTTAAAAATAGGGTGCAGATACGATCGTGACTGCCGTGAAATCGGCCGGTGCAGATCCGAACGAAGTTACAAAACCACCCACCGCCACCTTCGAGTTTGCCGCAAACAACGTTATATCCAGGTTTCCGGTATCAATTTCATAGAAATCCCGTTTTGCATCATTGGCCGCATCTATCCCTGTGCCGGTGAAATCATACAATGATGCATTCCGGCCATTGATTGTGGCTACATTAAGAACAAACGGATAGGATGGTGGATTACCCGGGGTGGAGGAAAGCCCTAGCACTGTCCCTCTTGCTATAGAGACATGCATGCGTGCATGCCCGTTGGCAGCATCCAGTGTAAAATGCCCCTGTTGGTCTGCCGATACCGTACCAAACACAGTAATTCTCTGGCCAACAGATATATCTGTAATCGCAAAGGGCGCTGCCGACAGCTGTTTACTGACGACAGTACTTGCATCAAGTAAAACAGTGATATTGTCACTGAACATTGCCGTACCATCGGTGCGGATCAATGTCCCTCCCCTGACCGTCAGGGTATTGCCATTTCTGGCCATGACACTTCCGCGAACGACATCGAGCGTACCACCAGGCACACTGGAACCGGCATACACTTCCCGTGCAACAAACTTGCGCGGGTTCAACTGAATATCACCTTTAACAATCACGGCCGTCAGTGTGGTCTGCAAGGCCAGTTCGGCCAGACCGGCAGAACCTGTAAAGCCTGTCCCGTTTATTTCATATACCGTTTTATTATCGGCCGTCACATTCAGCACACCGAAATGTCTGACACCATTGGATAACCGCTGTCTGAACGGATGGATATAAATTCCAAAACTGTTTGTTGCCACGTCAACGGCCTTGAGTGGTCCGCGAACCCGATGTTGCTTCGGTGTCTTTGCGTTAACCTCGGCAATCAGGAAGGGTGAGACCGTCACCGTTGGAACAACGTTATTGTCAAAGGCAACGGAATTCGACTGTTTCAGATCAAAGTCCAGGGTGAGATGTGCCGGAATACCGGGTGCTATCAACAGGCGAGACTGCCCTTGCAGCTTGACAGAAACCTTTAACTGACCCACAGTTGTACCCGTGCCATCAACAAGATTGTTTACCTTCAACGCGTTACCACTGTCATCTTCGACCTGGATATCTGCATTGCTGTAATCCAGCGTCAGTGTTCCCTTGACGTAGACCCCACCGGGCACCGTTGCTATTGTCAGAAATTCTGTCATATCGGTATATTGTGAAAAATCAACGCGGGTCTTGTTTGGTAGTGTCTCAACCACCTGCCCATTCTGCCGGGTCAATGTCAATGACAATACATCGACCGTATAGCTGGCGAAATCACCCCTGGCATCTGTCAGCCCGATTTGAACATCACCCGACCCACTGGCCGATCCACCCCCGCCCCCGCAGGCCACCAACAACAATGTGACTGCCAGCAGGCTGGCGATGAACAGGCAGTTCAGCGTGAAATAGTGCGCTCTTTCCTGGATAGTGACTTCTTTTATTTTATCTTTAATTTTCATAACCCTGACCTCAAGCAAATGTTTATAAATAACAAACCGGGCCGCGGCTTCAGCCGCGCCATAACACTCATAACGCATGAACCCGGGAAAGGTTGACAGGGAGACGGGGTTCACATATTGATTAGTGTTATGAACCGGGAAAAGGTTTACATGGACTGGTTTTCAGGAAGTTATTCTATTTTTTGCCAGGTATTTTCGACCAGCACAACTTCATAGTGTACCTGACTGGCAAATTCATCGCGTGGAAGTTGTTTATATTTTCTACGGTCTTCACCAACAAGGACGCGGTAGCGAATTACATCGCCATTACTGGCCGGCTGAACATCGGCAACCTGCCAGACCGTCCAGTTATTACCAAAACTGCCATTGCTGTAGCAGGCACCCTGCCTGATCTGTTGTGGTTTCATGGCCACGACGGGATCATTTTGGTCTGGGACGAAATACCTTGATGACGTCCGGATTGGTTTCAAGGAAAGGGCCTTCAACAAGATCGATACAATAAGGTATGGCCGGGAAGACGGCATTCAGGCAATCGGAAATGGCCGAAGGTTTTCCGGGCAGATTAACGATGAGACTATTGCCGCGAATGACCGCGGTCTGACGTGACAGGATGGCTGTCGGTACAAATTGCAGTGAGACCGAACGCATCAACTCACCGAACCCGTTCATTATCTTGTCGGCAACGGCCTCGGTTGCCTCCGGAGTGATGTCCCTTTTTGCAGGGCCTGTTCCACCAGTGGTTACCACCAGGCAGCAATCTTGCTGATCACACAATTCTTTCAGTGTTTGCTCGACCAGGGCCTGTTCATCCGGGATAACCCGCGCAACGGCCTCCCACTCCGATGACAGCGCATTGCCAAGCCATTCAGTAATGGCCGGGCCACCCAGGTCTTCATACTCGCCCCTGCTGGCACGATCGGATACAGTCACCACACCAATACGGGCTTTTTTCCTGGGCATTATATCCTCACAGGCTTTAGATAAAAAACGGTGTGTGAGTTTAGCCTATCTGGCTGGAATGAGAAAGTTTTAAACTAGGCCGCTGAAGTCAGCATGTCGGTCAGCATGTTGACCTCTTCCCTTGCCTCATAAAGGAGCTCGATACTGGCATCCGGGCCTGTTTGAAAAATGGGCAGTTTTCTGAATGAGGCTATATCACCAAGGTTGGGTACAGCCTGGCCTTCCTTGCCAAACTGGCTGTGTACATGCGCCATGATAACAATATCCTGGTAACTGACATCCTTGTCCGGGTCATAGTTATGGTTGTAAACCTGGGTCGGGATGTTGACCAGCTCATCATCAAATGACCATTGCTTGAGTACCAGACTCCCCAGCTTTCGGGAAAGTCTGTCAATCAGCCTTGTAATCAGTTCCCGGTCCTTTTTCAGATCAGGAAATTCCGCTGAATATCGCAAAATAGGTATCGCGCCAATATTATGCACCAGACCGGCCAACAGTGCCTTGTCCGGTATGATACCCACGGTCACCTTCGCCAGTATATAGCTGATAGCGGCGACATCACTGCTCTTGCTCCAGGTTGCACGGGCAATATCCCTGACAATGGCTGAACCAATTTGAAAACTGTTCCCCAATGCAAAGCTCATGACAAGATTACGGGTTGTGGTCATGCCCAAACGGGCAATCGCAGACCGGCAATCCTCGGCATTACCATGACCACCATACATGGCGCTATTGGCGACCTGAATAAGTTTGGCTGCCAGTGCCGGATCCATCTGAATGACCTTGGCCATACTGGCAATATTGGCATCCGGATCGCCGATGTATTTATTAACCTTGATGGCGACTTCCGGCAGGCTGGGGACCTGAAGTTTGCCTGATCTGTAATCCTCCTGGATTCGATCAACCAGGCCCTGAACATCCTTCATTACTTGCTCCCGATTATTATTCCATATCTTTACATCGGTCTTTTTCCCGAATCATTTAGTGCTTTTTACGGTGGATTTCACGCGGGTACAGGCAGACTGTGTAACACACATATAACGTATTGATATTTATTATGTTTACTCGATACCCGGTCGTTCAGGCATAAGTCTGCAAGTATACCGGCTGGCGTCTGGGACCCCATTTACCGGGCTGTGGCTCAAAGAGCCCCGCACAACGCGTACCACACCGGTTGCAGCAACCCTGCTCATCGAGATTCCAGTCTGACAGGACATACCAGTCACGACCGATCAGGCGATTGTGGCATTGATGGCAGTAAGTGCTTTCACCCTCCTTGTCATGGACGTTTCCTGTATAGACATACCGCACACCACTGGCAAGGGCTATCTTCCGGGCGCGGGTCAGGGTTATTGGCGGTGTCGGCGGGATATTCATCATTTTCCATTCGGGGTGAAAGGCGGTGAAATGCATCGGTACGTCCGGGCCGAGCTTGTCCACCACCCATTGGGTCATTTCCTGTAATTCCTGCTCTGAGTCATTCTTGCCCGGTATTAACAGGGTTGTGAGTTCCAGCCACACGTCTGTTTCGTGTTTAATGTATTCAAGTGTCTCCAGTACCGGTTGCAGATGACCGCCTGTCAGTTTCCAGTAAAAATCATCGGTAAATGCCTTCAGGTCGACATTGGCTGCATCCATATAGCTGAAAAATTCCTCACGGGGACCTGCACTGATATAACCGGCCGTGACGGCGACTGATTTGATGTCTTTCTCTCGGCAGGCCTGTGCAATATCGATGGCATATTCCATAAAGATAACCGGATCGTTATAGGTATAGGCCACACTACGGCAACCCAGTTCCCCGGCCACCCGGGCTATTTTCCCGGGTGATGCCTGATCAGCGAGTGTATCGGTTTCTCTGGACTTGCTGATATCCCAGTTCTGGCAAAACTTGCAGGCCAGGTTACAACCGGCCGTGCCAAACGACAGAACCGGCGTTCCCGGCAGGAAATGATTGAGTGGTTTCTTTTCAATCGGATCGATGCAAAACCCGCTCGACCGGCCATACGTGGTCAGTACAATTTCGTTGTCCTGACATGCCCGGACAAAACACAAACCACGCTGGCCTTCATGCAGCTTGCATTCCCGGGGACAGACATCGCACTGCACCCGGCCGTCTTCAAGAATGTGCCAGTAGGTTGTGGCATGCCCGCCTTCAATTTTTTCATCCATACCCATTAAATAGATCCTGTCGTTATATTTATCAAGTCAGTTGAAATAAATGATTTCTATGTGGCGATCTTATGACTTGAATTTTGTGTGTTTGGCCTATACTTTATAGTAATCAGACAACAAACGTTTTAACCAGGTAAGGCATCATGATTGTTCGACAGCCCGCCGTTGCCGGTATGTTTTATCCGGGTGAATCCTCGGAGTTGAAATCTGCTGTTCTGGGTTACCTTCAGCACGCAGACGTGATCACTGAATCACCCAAGGCCATGATCGTTCCGCATGCCGGTTATGTTTATTCCGGCCCGGTTGCTGCCAGCGCCTATCGCTGCCTTGAAAAAATCAGCCATCAGGTTTCACGTGTTGTCCTGCTGGGCCCAAGCCACCGTGTCCCGCTGATGGGTCTGGCTGTCAGCAATGCCGACTGTTTCGCAACCCCGCTGGGAGAAATTGAACTGGACCGGGAATCGATAGATGAAATTCTTTCACTGCCACAGGTACGAAATCTGGACGAGGCGCACAGCATGGAACACAGCCTTGAAGTACAGTTGCCGTTCCTGCAATTGACGCTTGATTCCTTCAAACTTGTACCGATCGTTGTCGGTGATGCCTCGCCTGATGAAGTCTGCGAGGTACTTGAACGGCTTTGGGGCGGTGCTGAAACACTGATCGTTATCAGCTCGGACCTGAGTCACTACCATGACTATCCGGCAGCACAGGCAATGGACCGGAAAACATCACAGGCCATTGAGGCACTCCAGCCTGAACAAATCCAGTATGATGATGCCTGTGGACGCAACCCCGTTAACGGCTTATTAAAGGCCGCACAACAACACGGCCTCAAGGTCAGGACTGTCGACCTGAGGAACTCGGGCGATACCGCCGGCCCACGTGACGAGGTTGTTGGCTATGGCGCATATCTTTTTTACACATGAGCTATCAGGAATACCAATCTGTCATTCTACAGACTGCACGTGACTCCATCCGTCATGGGCTTGAACATAACAAGGCACTGAAATGCGATCATTCCAAAGTACCCGAGGCGCTGCTTGTTCATGACGCCTGTTTTGTCACGCTGGAAATCAACCACCAGCTCAGGGGTTGCATCGGCAGTCTACAGGCATACCAGCCCCTCATTGACGATATTGCCGACAATGCCTTTGCCGCAGCATTTTCGGACCCGCGTTTCCCTGCCGTCAACGAACATGATCTGCAACGGCTGGATATCCATGTTTCCATCCTGGGCCCGGCTGAAGAAATGCAATTCAACAGTCAGGATGACCTGATTGAACAAATCCGTCCGGGAATCGACGGGTTGATACTGGAAGATGCCGGAAAGCGCGGAACATTTCTGCCTTCTGTCTGGGAATCACTTCCCGATGCCCGTGATTTTTTAAACCATCTCAAGATGAAGGCCGGATTATCAAAGGACTACTGGTCTGACACAATCAAGGTTTCACGTTATACAACAGAAATGATTGAATAGACTTCAGAAATTTCACCATTGCCTGTGCAAAGTTACAAAGACACAGCGTCATACGATGACAGCAGAAACCCTGGAATCCACAATTGAACAGCTATTTTTTTACTGCCCGCCTGCACCGCCCTATGGACCCGGGCATACACAGTGTTCCGTCTACCCAGATTGTTCTGGATAACAGCGCCCCCTTGAAATCGGCACCCTTGATATTGGCATTGCGAAGATCGGCAAATGACAGGTCGGTTTTTGAAAAATTGGCCTGTCTCAAATCTGCCCCGCTGAGGTTGGCGCCTTTTAATATTGAACCATACAAGTCGGCCTCGCGCAGGTTGGCAATACCGAGATTGGCATAAGCCAGATCAGATTGCATCAGCCTGGTATTCTGTAAATTTGCCCCTGTGAGGTTGGCATTGTTCATGTGTGCGCCCTGGATATTCTCGCCGGAAAGCTGAATACCCTGCATCTGGCAATGGTTCCAGTTAACCCCCGCTGCCGGTTTACTGGCGCAGTCAGAAATCTGTACCGTTTTGTCACCCTCATTAAACCAGACAAAGAACACCAGAAAAATGATCACCGCAAACAATACAAAAAAAACAATAAACGGTAACGGGCTGGTACTGCCGGGTTTATTCATGATTGTATCGTGGGACTGGTTTCTGATCTCACGGTGAACCCGGGCATTCAGTCTTTCTGCCTGCCTTCGGTCCGTCTTTTCACGCCTCCCCTGAAATTCACCCAGTTCAGTACGCCGCCTGTCTTTTGCACGTTCATCCTCACGCAACTGGGCCTGCAACAGGCGTTGGTGATCATTTTCGGTCTCGATATTGCACATTTCTTCCGGCATAACAACCGGGGTTTCGCGCACTGTTCTCCATTCCTTTTTGTCTGAGCTGATTTCATCATCCATCTTCAGACGGCCAACCAGGACAAACCGGTGCATCATACCAATAGTAAACGGGCCTTTTACCCCATTGTCGTTACGGGTATACCAGAGATAATCGGTATTTTCTTTTGTATTCATGATATTTAATTATGCAGTAAATATGCCGATATTATTAAATAGAATAGTCGGAATTACCAAATATACTGAATAGTGATGGTACTTCGGTGTTCGCTAATATAGATGCCCCATCGTTTCAGGCATCTGCAACGACAAGATCACATAGGCATAACCAGGGTAAAAACAGACATCATATAAAACAGGTACTATGGAAATATCCGCATCTAACCCATTGTTTCCATCGCTGACGGTTACCCGAACGTCCGGTGAAATACAGAATTGGCAAACCGGACAGCTATTGTATGCACAGGTGGCATCCAATGTTGAAAGCGGCCTGGTCAGCCTGCGTATTGGCGCAAGACTTCTCATGGCACAAATTGATGCCGAGGTGGAAATCGGCCAACGGCTTGCACTGGAAGTCATTACCTCAGGTGACAAACCGGTGCTTCAGGGTATCCGTAATGATGCCCTTGCCAAACTGATTGAAGCAGCACTTCGCAGTTCACTGCCAAAACAACAATCCCATGAATTATTATTGAGTGATATAAAGGCACTGCTCCAGCCAAGGCAGACCATGCGGATCCCCGACGCTGTTATGCAGGCCGTCAGGAAGCTCTACCTGTCCTTTCCTGAAAAAAGTGAATTGAATACCTTTACCGGTTTAAAAAAGGCCATCCGGGATTCCGGCCTGTTTCTTGAACCCAGGCTGGCCAGCCAGAACAGAAGCGATCATCTGACACTCGGCTCCGATTTCAAGGCCGGCCTGCTCAGATTACAGAAGGCAATCCAGCAGCAATTGGGAACACCTCAACAGACTGCCGAAACACGTGTTTCGGCAGCGGGCAAAGCAACCTATTCACGTGCAGGTATTTTCCCCGGGCCCGGGGCACAGACAAACCCGGCCACACCCGCAGCGGTGACTAGCAGGCAGGGCGTACTTCCTCCGGGCACAACCACGGTAAATCGTCCGGCGGGCAACAACATACCAATAAATCCTGTGACCGGTATCACTACCCGCTACGGCAATACGGCTACAACACAAACGAACCAGGGCAATGGCGCACAAACAGGGCGATCAGGCAGTACGACTGCAAACGCAACAATAAAAACAGGAAACCCCGAATTAACCATTCCAGGTATCCGTAACAGTACGGCTACTGAAGGCACCAACAGCGGCACACCAAACCGACCCGGCTCAAATATGCATATTATTGCCTCACCCGGATTACCCGGCGGCCGCCCGGCAACAATGGCAACAGCAGAAATACGGGGCATGACACCTGTCGACCTGATAAACAGAACCGATGCACCCTACCTCTATCCCAACGGCATGCCTTTCAGGCACATTGCGGGGAAGACAGGCATCAGACCATCGGAGAAATTCGCACGACTGGATAGCCTGACAAAAATACTGACCCAGCTCCTGAAAGACGCCGACTCATCATTGTCCCGCATACAATTAAATCAATTAATACAGCACAATCATACCGAGCCCGAGCAAAGGCCCTCCTGGCTATTTGAAATACCCGTCAGGAATGGAGACAACCTGGATCTGTTCCGGTTTAAAGTAAAGCAGAACCAGAAAGAGAATAATGAACAGCAGGATCAGACACCCGGCTGGACAATACAGATCTCGTTCAACATCGAAAACCTGGGGCAGGTTGACAGCAAAATAACCATTCATCAGAAACAGGTGTCGATCATGTTCTGGACAGAACAGCAGAAAACCACAAAAACATTTCAGCGGCATTTACAAATACTTCAACAAGACCTGGAAGAAGCCGGACTTGAGATTGAACATCTGAACTGTGTCCAGGGCTGCGCCCCCGAGCCGATTGACTCATTGATTGAAAATAATATCCTGGATGATCAGATATGACGAGTAAAAGCGATAAGGCAGATATAGCCGTTGCACTTCAGTATGATGGCAGGAATGCGCCCAGGGTAACCGCCAAGGGGGAAAATGAGATTGCACGTTATATCCGCGAAATAGCGAAAGAGCATGATGTCCCGCTCTACGAGGACATCATCCTTGCACAGGTACTGTCCCGAATAGAACTGGGCGAAGAAATCCCGCAGGTATTGTACGTCACCATTGCGCGTGTTATTGCCTTTGCCTATGTCATGGCAGAAAAAGTATGCCCGGTGCCGCAACGTCAGGAAAGCAAATCGGTTGATCCTGTTCCGCTATTAACTAATGATAAAGATTAAACTCAAGGATTATGGGAGCGAGGTCTGGTTCCCGATCGACAGATTCTTCAGTCACACATTCTAAATGACCGTTTCCGGTTTTAGTGCAGGATCCCGGAGAATTTCTGTTGTTCTGCCCCGGATTTTGAATACAATCAGATTACACGGAAAAAATCACGGGGTAACTGGACCCATATCATGGTCTTTGGGTTCAGAAAATCAGAATACTTGATGAGTGAGTCACCACTGTATTCATATATTAATAACTATTAAATATACTTGGAGTATATTTCTGTATCTGTCAGCTGCAAATAGAAAAAGTCATCAGATTATCTTCTTGATTTTATTAAATGAAAATGGCACCTTGGGCTACATCTGCACGCGATCCAGGTAGATATCTATCTAGATCAGAATTACGGCTTTCTGCCAAATAAACTGTTATATTCTAAAAACAAGGAGGGTGCATGTCCAAAGTATTCATAAGTTACTCAACACAAGACGAAAATATTGCGCAACAAATACATGCTGCATTAGATCAGGTTGGCGCAGATCCCTTTTTAGCCAGCATTTCTCTTCAACCTGGCGCTAATTGGACTAATGAAATATTCAGTAACTTAAAATCGGCGCAATGGGTCTTCTTTATTGCAACACAAGCATCTTGTTCGTCTCCAGCAGTTCAGCAAGAGCTTGGTGCATCTCTTATCCAGAACAAGAATATAATCCCGATACTTATTGATATTTCCCCAAGCGACTTACCGGGTTGGGTTGGTCAACATCAAGCTATTGATGCAAGAAAAGACGGCGGGCATCTACGTGCAACGATAGATGCTATCGGTCAAAAAGTAAAAAGCGATAAGTTTTGGTCAGGTGTAATTCTTGGCGGATTAGTGGTTGCTTTATTTACACTTCCCGGCAGGTAAGAATATAACAAAAGCATCAACCTGACGTATTTTTCAAGGGCAGAAATTATGTTCGTTACACTCTACACAATTTTGGCCCTTGAAAAATACGCCGGTTATGCAAATCGTTAGGTGCCCATAAAAACAGAACGTAGAAAATATCATGCCATACGAAGAATTTGAAAAAAGATCAGAGGAAATAAGAGCGGAAAATAAAGTGCTCTTAGAAGGTTTCGAAAAATGGCTATTAGCAACTGGTTTAAAAGAAAAAACTATTAAGAAACATGTACAAAATGTAGATTTTTATATAAATGATTATTTGCTTTATGATGATTGCACCCATGCGAAAGATGGTGTTCCATTGTTAAACGGTTTCTTCAATTGGTTCTTCCCCCGGAAAGCCATGTGGTCAAGCAAGGCATCTACAAAAGAAACTGTGGCCAGTTTAAAAAAGTTTTATAAGTGTCTTGCTGAAGCAGGCATTGTAGGAGCGGCAGATTATCAATTTTTACTATCTGAGATCAAGCATGAAATGCCAGAATGGTTGGAAAATTATAGTGATGAATGCAGGTGGTGAAATCCGCACCTAACAAACTCATCCAGCAGACTGCCAAAAGTGTCGCGCCTTTTGCAAAAAAAATGCAAAAGTCCCACCATAATTTGCATTAACATTTGTCACCGACCGCTTTTATTAGTCCCATTTTATTATTTCTTTTTAATATTTTATTTTAATAGCGTTATCTTAATATGAATTTGCTGAGGTTTAAAATGAAAACAATACAATTAGTTTCTGTTCTGGTTGTTTTTACATTCAATATCGGGGGCTGTGTATCAACACCTACAATAAATAATTATATACGTGATGGTAATACAGAAGAATCATTAAAATATATAAATTCAGGTGGAAAAGTTAATGTGTCAGATGATTATGGATTGTCACCGATTCATATGGCTGCCAGTAAAGGTAATATCCAGGTCTTAAAAGCATTAATAGATCACGGGGCCAATGTTAATGCGGTTGAAAAAAAATCATCCATGACCCCAATTCATTATGCAGCATATAATAAAAACAGTGCCGCCATTAAGCTTCTAATAAAAAATGGTGCAAATATTGATTCAAATGATAGAAAAGGCAGGACGGCTTTAAAAATATCATCGCTATCAGGGAATCTAGATAATGTACGTACACTGGTTGATGCAGGTGCAAAACTGAATAAAATGCAGGTTATAAGTTCATCAGCTTTAATGGAAGCGGTTAATGGTAAAAAGATTAATGTTATAAATTTTCTTCTGGAGTCCGGAGCTAATGCGAGCAGTAGAGATGAAAAAGGAAATACTCCGATTATTCTATCATCATTCACAGGTGACCCACAAATCTTCAAAACATTATTAGTTCATGGAGCAAAAATATCGGAAGAAAATAATGTAGGCTACACACCACTAATAATAGCTGCATACACAGGAAACACAGCAATTGCTCAAGTATCATTAATGAATGGCGCGGATGTAAATCATAAAACTAAATTCGACAGATCTCCATTACATCTGTCAGCTATTGGTGAGCATATAAAAGTAATGAAGCTTTTATTTGAACATGGCGCTCAACCAATTATTATAGATACGACTGAGGACGATTTATTTGGTACAGCATTTAGTCACAGCGCTTACGCCATTTGGTTGATTAAGAATCGAATAGATGTAAACCCCGAATATTATCTGAATATTGCCATAGAGAATTTCCATAAAGCAAAGAAAGAATACAAGGTAATTGAAAGTGACGCAGATTGGGAAATATCCAAACAAGCATTCAAGAGCGTGTTATCTATTGTATTTGCATCTTATGCCGCCCATACTCAAGCGCATATTAATGCCAGGGCAAGTGGTACAGGTGTCGGATATGGTTCTGGCACATACAGGATCTATGGGACTAGAACACTGCGAAATGTTAGAGATATATATAAATTAAAAAAAGAAAGAAGTGCGGCATTTATTTCAAAATATGAAAAAATCATTTCATGTATTAAATCAGTGCCAAAAAGTGACCAAAAAAAATGCATTGTTACTGAGGGAAAAAAGCATGTTGTCAATAGTATTTAAACAGACATTATTATTAATTTTAATTTTATTGTTAGAAGCGTGCGCGCAATATACTCAACCTATGCTAAAGGTTTCAGATATTACTGCGTCAAAGAAAATAAACGCAACAATAGAATCGGTTATTGTGACAATTTCTAAAAAGAATCCAAACGCCGGGCTGATAAAAAGTATGAAAAAAACCAATAAAGAAGATCCCGAAGATCCTGATATTATACCTATGGTCAAATCTCTCTCACCTGGCTTTTTATCTTACTGGAAGACTTCAATAGAAAAAGTTATCAGCAAACGCGACTTATTTAGAATAAAAAGTAATAATGTATTAGTTTTACGTGTTGATATTTCAAAGATAACACGTCCATATGGTCTTACTGCTTATACAACAATTATTGCTAATTACAAATTGATTAACACATCTAATTCAGCTGTTATTTTCAATAAGGAAATAAAATCGCTAGGAGAGTCGGTAAGTGGCTATTTAGGCGGTATCTATAGACTACAAGAATCATTATTTCGATCTATAAATAAAAATATAAAAATATTCTTTGGGGAATTACAAAAAGTTAAGCTACCAGAATAAGAGTTTAAACCGATATATTTATATATGAGAAATAAAAGGGGTCGGTGACAAATCAGAATCATTTGTATTAACATTTGTCGCCGACCCCTTTAATCTCCACCACAAAAAAATGGTGGGGATTCTGGTCAGAATAGCTTTATATTAAGGAGTGAATATTGAAGTGCTAACAAATAGCTACACCGGACAACATCTTCTCGCGCCCGACTCAGATCGCGTATGGCTTCATCTTCTGCACTGGGGACATGGGAAAGTAAAAGAAGTAAAAGGGGACGTAACTATTTATAGAGTGTAGAATAGCCGTTGAATATATATTATGACAGGGAAGCTTTATGCCAAGGAAATCACGCATATTGGAATAAAATAGTTACGTCCCCTTTACCTATGACTGAGAGAGGAAATCTGACACGGATATGGCAGTGGATGGAAACTCGTTTAATATTTTTTTATCTTGAGTAACTAATTTTGTATCAAAATGATGCGCGAGTGCGACAAATTCACAATCGTATGATGAGCAGTTACTTTCATCTATGAGTGCGAGTATCTGTGGCGATGAAACGTCATATTCATTTTGAATTATACTTGACTCAGCGGTATCTTGAAGTTGCATCGCTTTTTCCAGAGTGATGATTTTCTTTCTAAGGTAAAGAGCTATAACATTACGAAACTCACTTTTCCAAAGTATTGGTGCTGACCAGTCAGGATCAATTTTATAAAGGCTTTCAACTGAATCTGTATACGAAGTCGGGAGTAGAAGATAAGAAATAATATTAGTATCAGCAATAATCATGACCTTCCTTCATTTATGGCTTGGTCAATATCTTCTGCTGTAATGGTGTTAGGTTTAATCTGAGAGCGAATAGCTCGAATTGTGCTAAGTCGTTCATCCGGGCTGATTCGCTTAGGAAGTAGAGAACGTTTCAGGCACACGATGACCTCACTATTAATGCTTCTATGATGTTGTTTTGCAATGTTTTTTAGCTCATTGTAGAGATCGTCAGGGATATTTTTTATGGTCAAGGCAGGCATAGTGCAGTTCTCCGTTAATCAATTACGCATGGTTGCATTATGGTTGCGAAACGCAACTTAGTCAAGTGGCTGTGGCAAATATGCCCTAACAAATGCATCCAAGGGTCTTTCAAACCTGTCGGGGCTTTTGCAAAAAGTAAAAGGGGACGTGAAAGTAAAAGGGGACGTAACTATTTTATAGGGTGTGGAATAGCCGTTGAATATATATTATGAAAGGGATGCTTTATGCCAAGGAAATCACGCATATTGGAATAAAATAGTTACGTCCCCTTTACCTGCAAATGATAAGAGAAACATGAAAAGAAAAACGCTTGTGTCCTGGAGTAGTGGAAAAGACAGTGCGTGGGCGTTACATAAATTACAGCAAAATCCGGAGATTGATTTGGTTGGTCTCTTCTGTACGGTTAATAAAGAATTTGATCGTATAGCCATGCACGGCGTAAGGGTTGAACTTTTGCAAAAACAGGCAAGGAGTATTGGCCTCCCTCTGGATATTATCGAAATACCCTATCCATGCAGTAATGCCGAATACGAAAAAATAATGGGCCAATTCGTTAAAACAGCGATAAACAACAATATTGAGCATTTTGCGTTTGGTGATTTATTTCTTGAAGATGTGCGTAGCTATAGGGAAGAAAAATTAAAAGGTTCTGGAATAAAACCTGTTTTCCCTGTCTGGGGTATACCGACAGACAAGTTATTAAGAGAAATGATTAGCGGTGGTTTAAGAACAGTGATTACCTGCATCGACCCCAGACAAATTTCGGAAGAATTTGTTGGCAGGGAGCTCGATGAAAATTTCTTGTGCTCCTTGCCAAAAGAAGTGGACCCCTGTGGTGAAAATGGGGAATTCCATAGTTTTGTTTTTGATGGCCCAATGTTTAAAGAGAAAATAGACATTTTTGTAGGTGATATTGTTCATCGTGATGATTTTATATTTGCTGATATTTTATCCAAAAACATATAGCACATAGAGGGTTCCGGCATGTAAATTAAAAACATGGTGGTATGTTGCAGCAATCGCGCTCTGATCCACTACAGAATATGCCCGCATTCTCCGGAAAAAAAGAAGGGGCCCGAAGGCCCCAAAGGAGGATGGTACTACTAACTTGCTACTGCTTACATCCACGGAGAGTGAATTTGCTACTAAATTTATTAATGTATCTTTCTGTTCGGCTGTTCGGCTGTTTTCTGTGAACCATGAATCATCATAATCAGATTTGCCTCACCCTTACTCAGATTGCAGATGGAGATAAGGTCGTCAATACTGGAATCCTTTTGCACCATGCGGATTGCCTGTTCATATGGACGCTCGCCATTACTGTTGTTTTCCAGCTGTTCCTGTCTTTCAATAATTCTTCGGGTACGGGTTTCCAGTTTATATATTCGCGAATCACCACCCACTGCACCGGAAAACAGTGCGCTCACATCATTTTTTAATGCCTCGGTGATAGTGATTTGCGTTGCTAATGTTCGACGCAACTGCGCAAACTTGACCAGCCCAATGACAATCAGTAATGGCATTAATGCCAGGGCAGTTGTCATTCCCGCCAACACTATTTCTTCAGACATAAACACACCTTCAAACATACTCATCTATTTCGCCGTCATGGTCACTTTGTGGCTGTTTTTTCTGGTCGATCCCGGCTTGCTCTTGTTCACTATCGGTTTCCCGATTACGTTGTTTCGGGTTTTTTTCGTCCGGTCTTTTATGCCATGTAGGTCTAACCGGGTTTATATTCGGTAGATCATCCATAATTCCTTTGATGTATCAAAAACTGTCAAGTTCATTCCATTCTTCGTCGGTTAACAGTTTATTGATGTCGATCAGGATCAACAGGTTGCCATCCAGTGTCGCGACCCCTTCTATATATTTGGAGCTGTCATCATTTCCGACGTTGGGCGAGGTCTCTATCTGGTCTGCCTTCAGGTCTACGACCTCGGCTACACTGTCTACCAGGATACCAACGACATTGTTATCTGATTCAAGGATAACAATACGTGTTGAGTCACTATTCTCGGCCTGTGGCAGTCCGAACCGCGAACGGGTATTGATAACGGTGACAACATTGCCGCGCAGGTTAATAATGCCCATGACATAGTGCGGTGCGCCGGGAACCGGGGCAATTTCTGTAACCCGCAGTACTTCCTGTACCTGCATGACACGTATCCCATAGGTCTCATTATCGAGTTTATATGTAACCCATTGAATTACTGGATCATATTCGCTATCTACGGCCTGGCTCATGTTCCTGCTCCATTGATTTTTCAGTTTTATGGTGCTTTACGAACGGGTTTCGTGAACGCCGTTGTCAATATATGGTCACCATTCGTTATTGATATAAAATAAAGCATAATTCATGCCATTTAATATATTTTGTGGCCTGCCTATGCACCCTTTAATGATAATCAGCCTGGTTCACCTTCAACCAGCATCTCTGCCAGGGCATCGGTATCCAGTAATGCGCACAACCGTTCGGAGACTGTCCCGGCCAGCCAGCATCGCCTGCCTTCAGCAGTGCGCCAGCGAACATCCTTTTGCTTAAGGGTGATCACCTCTCCAATCTCATCACAGGCCAGCCCCCAGCGACCTTCATCCATCAACAGGATCTTCTCAACTCTCTTCTCTGCGGCAGGTGCATTTGCTCGCTGGGCAGGCGGCAGAATAACCTGCGCGGTATCCATCACCTGGACATTTTTATCAAGGTGACGAAGCAGCCCCAGAAATGCAAGGGAGTGTCCCGGCATCGGTGTGAGTTCATGGCTCCACGGTATCACCCCGTTCAAATTCACCAGGGGTACGGCCAGGGTTACACCGGCGACATTGAACAACAGACACTGAAACTCATGTTCTGCCCAGACCGGAATTTGCGGAACTGCGCTCTCATTCTCTGCTTTTTCCCCGGTAACTTCTGCGACTTCACTTTGCATTTCCCCGGCCAGGGGGTCTTCTACCTGTGCTTCCTCTACTGGCTGAGGTAATTCAACTGTTTCCTGATGACATGGAAATGCTTCAACAATGTTTGAAGGCTTTTCTTCGGTCAGCGTATCGGGCACTTCACTCAACAGGTCTTCAAGATAGGCCATGACGGCCATCTGTTGTTCCATCAATACGGGTTTACGGTTACTCATACGGCTACCACCTGCGGGTTACCCGACTTTCCCTTGATCATATCCTCCAGCAAGGAAGAGTAGGCCCTGGCACCTCGAGTGCTGACGCGAAAATGGCTGATTGGAAGGCCGTTGCTACTGCACTCCCTGAAGAGGGTATCGATCGGGATGACAGACCGCCACAAATGTTCAGTGTAATGCTCACGTAAATATTCGAGGCTGTCTGTTGATGCCCGGGTACGACGATCAAACATGGTCGGAACGATGGTGTAGTTAATGTGGATGGATTTTGCTTTTTCAATCATCTGTATGGTGTTAAGCATCCGCTCCAGACCTTTCATCGCCAGGAACTCCGTCTGCACCGGGATAACCAGATGATCACAGGCGGCCAGTGCATTAACCATCAATACACCCAGCATCGGCGGACAATCAATAAAGACATGTTCGTATTGTTCTGTGATCTGCCTGATTGCATTAATAACCACGAGCCCCATTCCGCTCTTTGTCCCCAACTGTTTATCGAGGGTTGCGATGGCCGTTGATGCCGGTATCAGATCCAGACCTTGCAGTGATGTTTTGTGTATCAGTGAACGGGTAAAACCATGACCGATCTGATCCGCCTGAAAGAGATCATAAAGACTTGGCTGCACACTTTCCGGGTCATAACCAAAATAGGATGTCATTGAACCATGCGGGTCCATGTCAATCAGTAAAGTCCTGGAACCGTGAAGCACACACATTCCTGCCAGTGAAACGGCGGTGGTTGTTTTACCCACCCCTCCCTTCTGGTTTGCGATGCTCCATACTTTCATGGTTGACGCCTTGCCGGTACAGGTGTCGTACCTGCCGGTTGCCCTGCAATATCCGGCTTAGCCGATTTTATTTTTTTATCTCCCGCAATACTATTGCGCACCGATTGATCACTTGATGTCGGTGATGACCTCACCGTTTTCTGTTTGACTTCCTTTCTGGTTGAAAGCGGTGACACCGGATTGGAAAACCTGGATTCACCCACGGGTGAGTCTACCATCCCGGGCACAGACTTTTTGAAGTTGCTGCGGAACCCTTCACGGGCATCTCGCCCTGCCGGTCTGTCGAATGTAATGCCCTTGTCCATCCTTTTGCCAAGCCGATCAATTGCATCCAGCACACGCGCCTTGTCCCTGAATACCGGGATAAAAATGACAACACGCCGATTCTGCTGCCTTCCTTTTTCTGTTGTATTATCCGCCAGCGGACGAAACTCACCAAAACCGGTCGCCGACAAACGGCTGGATTGTATCCCCAGCCTTGCAAATAATTGCACGACACTGGCTGCTCTGGCTGCTGACAGCTCCCAGTTTGAAGGATAGATATTACTCTGGATCGGGATATTGTCTGTGTATCCCTGCACATTGACATCATGCGGAAAAGGTTTCAGAACCCGTGCCAGATTCTCCAGTATGGGTATGGCCTGTTTAGATAACCTTGTTCGCCCACTGTTGAACAGGACACTGGTACTGATTTCTATCTCGACCCCGTATTCGTTGCTCTTGACCTTGATCAACCCTTTATCTGTCAACTCTGCTACCGAGGTACGCATGGCATCAAACAAAATCTTTAAGGGTTTGTCTCCGGCATCCTTGACCTCGCCGCTTCTTGGCTTGATCACGGGACGTGGGATGTCCGAGCGATCAACAACAACAGGGCGCTTGATCAGTTTGTAGTCTTTCGGGTCGCCGCTTTTGACAACCTGACCAATCTGAATTGGCTCCAGTGCCCGGGCATGCACACTGAATGCATTGGTCAGGGACTCGGACAGAACCCGGTATTTACCTTCGTTAACAGATGAAACCGCATACATCACGACAAAAAAAGCAAACAACAAGGTAATAAAATCTGCATAGGACACAAGCCATCTGTCATTATTGTTGTGTTCAATATTTTGTTTTCGTTGCTTACGTGACATTTTTTGAATACCCGAACAGACGCACCAGACGTTACAACAAATACCCCTGTAACTTGATTTCAATATTGCGCGGATTTTCACCTTCGGCGATAGAGCTGATGCCATCCATTACCATTTCATAAAATCTGATCTGATTATTGACCAGTGACTTCAGTTTATTTGCGACTGGCAGGAAAAAAAGATTTGCCAGGCCGACACCGTAGATTGTTGCAACAAAGGCGACTGCAATGCCCGCACCCAGGGCACCGGGGTCTGCCAGGTTATTCATGACATGAATCAGGCCCATAACGGCGCCGATAATTCCTATCGTCGGTGAGTAACCACCCATGGCCTCATACACCCTGGCTGCATCAAGTTGTGTATCTTCCTTGCTGTTAATCTCTATTTCGAGGATATTACGAATAGTCGACGGTTCACTGCCATCGACCAGTAACTGCAATGCCTTTTTCGAAAACTCGTCTTTCTCATCATCTACAATGGGCTCAAGCCCCAGTAAACCATCACGGCGCGCCATCTGGCTCCAGCCGACAATTTTTTTAATCATTTTATCAGCATTGACCCGGGGTGGTAAAAAAACCCAGGGAAACATACGCATCGCCATCAGGAATGTAGCCTTCCTTGTCTGAACCAGGATGGCCCCGATGGTTCCTCCGGCAACAATAACAAATGCCGTCAACTGAACCAGTGTTTGTGTTTTACCTCCCTCGAGCCAGTTACCACCAAGAATTGCTGCAACTGCAATCAGCAACCCAAGCATGGTTAAAATGTCGAGCGACTTATACATGACTCACTATTTGCGAACCAATAGTCTGTAGTGGCAAAATCTTGTCAGCCACCCCTGCCTCTGCTACAGCCATGGGCATACCATAGATAACACAGGTCTTCTCATCCTGGGCCCAGATTGTGGAACCACCCCGATTAAGGAGCTTTGCACCTTCCCGTCCGTCTGCACCCATACCCGTCAATATAACCGCCAGGGTATTTGCAGGCATTACTTTTGCTATGGAACTGAAGGTTGTATCAACACAGGGTTTGTAATTTTGCCCGGGTTCACTTTCATGGATGTGAATACGAAGATTGCCTTCCCTTCCTTCAACACTCATTTGCATGCCACCGGGGGCAAGTAGTGCCAGCCCGGGCTTCAGAAGATCGCCATCTTTTGCTTCCCTGATTTCTATTTTGGACAACTGATTCAGTCTTTTGGCAAATGCTTCTGTGAATGATGCCGGCATATGCTGCACAAGAATGATGGGTAGTGGAAAATTGCCTGGTAACTTTGTTAAAACCTCCTGCAATGCAACCGGCCCACCAGTCGAGGCGCCAATGGCCAACAACTTGTATTTACCTGGCCCCGGTGCCCTTGGGGCTGGGGCTGGGGCTGGCCTGACTATAGTTGCAGCTGGTTTGGTTGATGCTAAGCTCGGCTGTTTTAGTACAGGTGATTTTGCCGGTATGGTAACTGCTTTTTTCTTCAGGGAAGCTTTTTGAGAACCAATGGCCCAAACTTGAGAGCAAAGTATTTTTGCCACCTCTTCCCGTTTGTTTGATAACTCGTCAAAATTTTTGGGGAGGTAATCCACGGCGCCGGCATCAAGGGCATCAAAGGTTGACTGTGCCCCTTCGTGAGTAAGTGAGGAAAACATCATAATGGGTGTTGGCTGAATAGCCATGATTCGTCGTACTGCGGTAATGCCATCCATAACTGGCATTTCAATATCCATGGTAATAACGTCGGGCTTCAGCTCCTGTGTTTTCTGGATCGCCTCTTTACCATTTGCTGCATCACCGACAATTTCTATCCGGGCATCGGTCTGAAGCATCTCCTTGACGCGCCTCCGAAAAAACCCCGAATCGTCTACAACTAGTACCTTTACAGTCATTCATTTTTATCCTGGTCATTATCTTTATATTACAGATGTGATCTCATCAATCCTGGCACATCAAGAATCAATGCTATGCGTCCATCGCCTGTAATAGTCGCACCTGCAAAACCTGCCAGACCATGCAGCAAATGCCCCAAAGGTTTTATTACAACTTCTTCCTGGCCCAAAACCTGTGTCACGACAAACCCGATCCGCTGACTACCGAGGTGTGTTACCACTACCTGCTCTTCTTTATTCTCGTCAGGAACCGGATCATCCATAGCCGTTACCAGCCACTTTTCCATATAGAAAAGAGGCATCGCCTTTTCCCTGACCATAACTGTCAGCTGGCCATCAACCATATTGGTCTTGAAATCCTCCAGATGAAATATTTCATTTACACTGGACAAGGGTAACGCAAAATTACGTGATCCTACTTTTACCATCAACGTCGGCAGGATAGCCAGTGTCAGTGGTAACTGGATGCTCAAGGATGTTCCCTTACCCTGTTGTGAACTAATTTCTATATGACCGTTCAGCTGCGCTATTCTTGTTTTGACGACATCCATACCCACGCCACGCCCGGACACATCTGAAATTTCTGTTTTTGTCGAGAATCCAGGGTGAAAAATCAGTTCATAACATTCCTTGTCATCAAGGCGCGCGGCACTTTCGGTATCCATAACACCTTTTTCAACGGCCTTGCTCCTTAATAACTCCGGATCCATCCCCGCACCATCATCCGTAATCCTTAGCAGGATATGATCTCCTTCCTGTGCCGCCGATAATACAACCTTGCCGATTCGTGGCTTGCCGCTTTTTTCCCTGACATCCGGCATCTCGATTCCGTGATCAACCGAATTGCGCACCAGATGGACCAGCGGATCTGCCAACGCTTCAACCAGGTTTTTGTCCAGATCGGTTTCCTCACCAACCAGTTCAAGATTGACTTCTTTTTTAAGACTGCGGGCCAGGTCACGCACAACACGCGGGAAGCGCCCGAATACTTTTTTGATTGGCTGCATCCTGGTTTTCATGACTGCTGATTGCAAGTCAGATGTTACGATGTCCAGGTTGGACACGGCCTTTGTTATCTGTTCATCGTTCACGGCCTCTTTAAGGGTATGCAACCTGTTTCGCACAAGCACCAGCTCACCGACCATGTTCATAATATCGTCAAGTCGTTTTGTATCGACGCGCACTGTTGTTTCTGCTGCGGGTTTGGCCGGGGCCTTTGCAGCCGGCGCGGTCTTTCCCTTCACTTCTGAATGGGTCGTAACCTTTTTGACATCCGATGTGCTGTCAGTGTCCGGGGTCTTCTTTTGTTCCGGTTTGGCCACAGGTTCAACCGAAGCCTTTACCGGCCCCTTGCCTTCACCATGCATTTCATCGAGCAGTGTCTCGAACTCCTGATCGGTGATTTTATCTGATCCCGCCTTATTCTCTGGTGCCGGTTCAGTATTGGCCGATTTGCTGTTGTCTTCCGATACTGTTGGCCCCTTGCCTTCACCATGGATCTGGTCAAGCAGGTTATCAAATTCCTCATCGGTAATCTCATCGGGTGCAGCACTAGCAGATTTATCACTATCAGCAGTTTTTTCTGCGGCCGTACCTTTTTGTGGAGATTGACCACTTGCCGCAAGCGTATCCAGCAAGGCATCAAATTCTTCGTCGGTTATATCGCCCTGTGGGCCTTCTGCTGTTACCTCGGCAGGTTGATCGTCTGCTACGGTTTCTTCAACAACCGGCACCTCTGGCTCACTGGCTTCACCAGTAGAATCCGCCTGTTCACCTGGTCCTTCGGTGGTCATATTTTCCAACTCGGCCAACAGTTCCGGGGATGCAGGCGTCAGCGGCTCGCCTTCCGAGACCTGTGAAAACTGGTCATTAAGAATATCAAGTACGGCAAGAAAATGATCCATCATGGTAGCGTCCAGGATTTTGTCACCCTGGCGAAGAACGTTGAAGACATCTTCTGACCGGTGGCAGACTGCTACCATGTTCTCCAGTGCCAGGAACCCCGCACCGCCCTTGATGGTATGAAAACCCCTGAAGATGGCGTTGAGCATATCCAGATCTTCCGGATTTTGCTCCAGCTCAACCAGTTGTTCGTTGAGTTGCTCGAGAATTTCTCCTGCTTCTACAAGAAAATCCTGAAGTATTTCATCATCCGCTTCAATTTCCACTGCTTATCCCCTTAAAAACCCAGGCTCGACAAAAGATCGTCCACATCATCCTGGCCATTTACTGTCTCACTTGAATGATCTACCCCTGGCACGACCGGGCCTTCAGCCTCAATATCTCTTGCTCCAGCTCCTTTTTTATTTTCTTCTTCGATCGGTGGGCCTGACATCTTGATGAGTGCGACCAGGCCTTCCTCGACATCATGCACAAGATTGATAACCCGCCTTATAATTTGACCCGTCAGATCCTGAAATCCCTGCGCCATCAGTATTTCATTAAGATTCTTATTTAACAAAACCGTACCAGACGATATTTTTGGAAAGAATTCATCCAGATCCTTGGACAGTTCACGAAATTCATCTGCGCTGAGCTTCCTGTCCTTGAACTTGTCCCAACGTGACTGGAGTTCAAGTGAACAGGCTTTAATGTCATCCGATAATGGCAACGCTTCCTCGACAGCAGTGAGCGTTTTATCGGCTGCCTCTTCTGTCATGCTAATAACGTGATTCAAACGTTCCTTGGCATCCGGAATTTCTGACTCTGCCAGGCCGGCCAGCTTGGTATCCAGTTTAAAACTGGAAAGTGAATCATGAAGCTGTCGGGTCAGTTTGCCCATTTCCTTGAACAGATCCATCTCACGCAGGCTGGATATTTCATCCATAATAACCCGGGCATGTCCGGCATTTCCGGATTCAATGCTTTCAACCAGCTGGCGTGCATGGCCAAGCGCGGTTTCATCAAGTATGGAATCTGTTCCTGCCGCTACTGTATTCTGCTTACTCATCTCTTCTCCTTTTTGAGATTCATGCGCTTTCGAGCCGCTCAAATATCTTGTCCAGTTTTTCTTTCAGCGTGCCAGCAGTAAAGGGTTTTACGATATACCCGTTTACTCCAGCCTGCGCAGCTTCCACTATCTGGTCACGCTTCTGCTCGGCTGTTACCATTAATACAGGCATTGACGCCAGGTCTTTGTCGGCCCTGACAGCCTTGAGTAATTCAATGCCCGTCATGCCCGGCATGTTCCAGTCTGTAACCAGAAAGTCATACCCTCCTGCCTGCAGCATGGGTAGTGCCGTCTTGCCATCATCCGCTTCGGCGGTATTATTAAACCCGAGATCACGTAACAAGTTTTTTATAATGCGTCGCATTGTAGAAAAATCATCAACGACCAGGATTTTCATATTGGTATCCAAAACAACCTCCTTGACTATCCGTTACACCCTTCGTGCAACAAAAGTAAAATAAATAAATTGCTATTCCTTTATTTTAGGAAAAAACTCCGTCATCCTTGCGCGTAATCGAATCAGTGCTTGCCCATGAATCTGACATACCCTCGATTCACTCACTCCTAAAACCTCTCCAATCTCTCTTAAATTCAGCTCTTCGTCATAATAAAGTGACATGACCAGGCGTTCGCGTTCTGGCAGACCTGAAATTGAATCCGATAATTCCCGCTGAAAATCCTCGTTCTGCAACATTTCGACCGGGCCCTGCTGCTTGCCTTCTGTGACCGCCTCACCACCAACACCATCCTCACCAAAAAATCCCGGGTCTTCAAAACTGAGTACCCGACTACCGGCAGCATCCTGCAGGATCTGGTGATAATCATTGATATCCATTTCAAGCAATTCAGCGACCTCGTGGTCACGGGCATCCCGCCCCATATCATTTTCGATTCGCCTGACGGCATCGGCAACCATCCTGACCTTTCGATGAACCGATCTCGGTGTCCAGTCTGAACGTCTGATCTCATCCAGCATGGATCCACGTACACGAATGCCGGCATAGGTCTCGAAACTGGCCCCCTGTTGAGGGTTATAATTTCTGGATGCCTCCAGCAGTCCAATCATCCCGGCCTGGATCAGGTCCTCTACCTGGACGCTGGCTGGCAGCCGGCTCACCAGATGATAGGCAATACGCTTGACCAACCCGGCATGCTTTTCTACCAGATTATGCTGCTCTGTTGGGTCCTTTGTTACAAACATAGCGTATCCATTCATATCCTTGACTCCGATTGACCCTGCTGGGAACGAATGAGTCGCTCCAGAAAAAACTCCAGATGTCCTGCTGCTGCATCGGGTCTAGGCCACTTATCGGCCTTTTGTGCCAAATTCTTGAATGCCATGGCTGATCTACTCCTCGGGTAAGCATCTACGACCGACCTTTGTTTTTTTATGGCCTTCCGCAAGTAGTCATCGTAGGGTACGGTGCCCATGTTTATTAAAGTTGCGTCCAGATAACGGTCTGCTACCGATACAAGCTTGTTGTACAACTCCCTGGCCTCCTGGGCTGTGTGGGTCATATTGCTTAATATCCTGAATTTTTGTACGTTATATTCACTGTTTAACACCTTTATAAGTGCATAGGCATCGGTCAGTGAGGCCGGTTCGTCACAGACAACCACAACAACCTCCTGGGATGCCCTGGCGAAGGCAATAACAGAATCAGAGATTCCAGCCGCGGTATCGACAATCAACACGTCGACATCCTGGCTTAATTCACTGAATGCCCGGATAACACCGGCATTTTCCATCGGTGACAATTCTGCCATCTGTTTTACTCCCGAGGACGCTGGAATAACCTTGATTCCTCCCGGGCCATCAATGATGACTTCCTCAAGAGTGCGTTCGCCATTCAGTACATGGGAAAGGTTATATTTCGGTCTCAGGCCCAACATAATATCGACATTGGCCAGACCCAGATCGGCATCCATCAGCAACACATTCTTGCCGGTGGCAGCAATGGCCAGGGCCATGTTAACCGAGACATTGGTTTTACCCACCCCACCCTTTCCACTTGATACGGCAATGACCCTCACCGGTTTTGGATTAGCCATTCTTCGCAGTCCCAGCGCCTGGTCAACCACCTTTTCAGCCATGAGCATTTGCCATCTTCCTGTTTAAATTCATTTTATTTGGATATTTTCCTGCGATTCCTTCCTGCTGTTGCATCAATGTCACTGCCTTGCTCACCAGGGTGTGTGAGCGCGCAGGATACAGATCCTCCGGCACCCTCTGTCCATCGCTGATATAGGCAAGCGGTAACTGGTAACGGAGAATGGTTGAAATTGCACCGCCCAGGCTGGTGGTCTCGTCCAGCTTGCTCAGAATGCATCCTTTAAGGTTGGATTTTCTGAAGGATCGTATGACTTCGTTTAATGTGCTGGTTTGTGTGTTTGCCGACATCACCAGGTAGGTCTTGATCAGGGATGAACACGCATCCAGGGTCTGCAATTGCTCGGTTAAACGCATATCCCGCTGGCTCATACCCGCGGTATCAATCAGAACCAGTCGCTTGTCGTGCAAATCCTGTAACCGGTCTGATAACTCGCAGGCGTTATTAACTGAATAGGTCGGGACATCAAGGATCCTGCCAAAATTTTGCAACTGTTCCTGCGCACCAATGCGATAACTGTCTGCCGAAATCAGGGCAACCTGACGATTGCCATGACGCAGGCTGAACCGCGCTGCAAGTTTGGCTATGGTGGTTGTCTTGCCAACGCCGGTCGGTCCGACCAATGCAACAACACCACCACGTGACAGAATATCATCACTGGTGACCTGCAATTGATGTGATATGTATCCCAGTGACTGACGCCAGCTGCTTTCCAGGTCCAGCCCGGGATCCAGTTGTGAAATAAATTCATGTGCCAGGTCAACTTCAATCCCCAGTTTTTCCAGACGTCTGAATACTGCGGCATGTTCCGGGTCCCGTCTTTGGGCATCTGACTGGCTCAGGTGGGACAATTGGCTTTCCAGAACATCACGAAGTGTTTTCAGTTCCCCGCTCATCTGTACAAGCATGGGGTCTTCCATCCACTCTACCTGCCTACTCTTTTTACCCGGCCGGGCTGTTTCTGATACTTCTGCATCAGGGTTGGTAAAATTGACCGACTCCGCTTCACTATGCTGAATGTTTCGTCCGGGTTCACGACCGGGGCTGGACCCTGTCATATCGGTAAAGAGTGCCTCATCGTAATCAACAGCAGATACAATTTCGATTCCACCCTCGACCTTTCGATTGGATAGTATAACTGCATCGGAACCCAACTCCTCCCGGATGTTCCTGATCGCCTGTCGCATGTCCCTGGCAAAAAAACGCTTTATTTTCATACGACCTTTAACCTCTGTCTGGTAGGGCAAATCAATGCCTGTTATATGATAACGACCACAATTACTGGCTAAGCCGCAGACAAGGCTCCACCCACTGTCGCTATCACTTTAATTTGTTTATCGTCCGGCACTTCGTTATATGAAAGTACATGTAATCCCGGTGTCGAGTACCTGACCATTCTTGCCAGCCAGGGCCGTAACGGGGGGGCAATAATCAACACGGCTGGTTGCCCGGCTATTTCGCGTTGCTGAACATTGTCTTTCAGCGATTGAAACAGCGTCTCTGCCAGGCCGGGTTCAATACCGGCTTCGCCATCTTCGGTTCCCTGTATACTTTGTAGCAATAACTGTTCCAGCTCGGGATCCAGTGTCATCACCTGCAATTCCGACTCCAGGCCATTGATATTTTGGACAATTGACTGTTTCAAGGCCGCACGTACATATGCGCTCAACACGACGGGGTCTTGACTCCTGTGTGCATTCGCCGCCAGGGTCTCGACGACCGTACGAATATCCCTTATCGGCACCTTGTCTTCCAGCAGGTTCTGCAAGACCTTTAAAATCACACTCAGGGAGAGTCTGTCGGGGACAAGATCCTCGACCAGCTTGGGTGCTGTTCGTGACAGGCCGTCCATCATCTTCTCGACCTCTTCATGGCCCAGCAACTGGTGGGCCTGGTTCTGGATTATCTGACTCAGGTGTGTTGCCACAACCGTGCTGGGGTCGACTACCGTATAACCCAATGTTTGCGCCTGCTCGCGATGGTTGGCATCAATCCAGACTGCCTCCAGCCCAAAGGCAGGATCAACGGTCTTCATTCCTTCAATATCCCCGTAGACTTGTCCCGGGTTGATCGCCATAAACAGGTCCGGGTGTATATCTGCCTCACCCGCTGTCACACCGTTAATCGATATTCGATAAATGTTTGGACTCAAATCCAGGTTGTCCCTGATATGCACGGGTTGCACCAGAAAACCCAACTCTTGCGAAAGCTTTCGCCTGACCCCCTTGATTCTGCCCATCAGCTCACCGTTCTGGTTTCGATCAACCAGTGGTATCAGCCGGTAACCGACTTCCAGCCCGATTACGTCTACCGGTTTAACATCGTCCCAGGTGAGATCACGCAGTTCGGCAGGTTGCTCCTCTTCCACAGGGACTTCCTCCTGCTCAACGACCGGCTGCTGCTTTTCCTGCATCTGGAAATAAGCCACCCCGGCTATAATGGCCGCAAGACTCAGAAAGGCAACATTCGGCATGCCCGGGATGATGCCCATTGAACCGAGGATGCCACTGGTAAGAAACAGGATTCTCGGTGTACCGAACAGTTGCTTGAGGACCTGTTTGCCTACATCCTGTGTACTGGAAACACGTGTAACAATAATGGCTGCGGCCGATGAAATCAGCAATGATGGAATCTGGGCAACCAGCCCGTCACCAATGGTCAGCAAGGTATAATTCCTGACTGCCTGTTCGAACGGCAACCCATGTTGCACCATGCCGATGCCCAGGCCACCCAGTATATTGATAAATAATATAAGGATGCCCGCTATCGCATCACCACGAACAAACTTGCTGGCACCATCCATGGAACCATAGAAGTCTGCCTCGCTGCGTATTTCTGTACGTCGAATACTGGCCTCTTCCTGCGTAATGGTGCCTGCATTCACATCGGCATCAATCGCCATTTGCTTGCCGGGCAGGGCATCGAGAGTGAAGCGTGCCGTGACTTCCGCTATACGGCCAGCACCCTTTGTGACAACAACAAAGTTGATAATGACGAGGATGGAAAAAACCACCAGGCCCACCGCGTAATTACCACCAATAACAAATTCACCAAAGGACTCAATGACCTTTCCTGCCGCACCTGTACCGGTGTGGCCTTCCAGTAAAACAACCCGGGTTGAGGCGACATTCAGTGCCAGTCGAAACAGCGTTGTGACCAGCAGAACCGACGGAAAAATAGCAAAATCAAGCGGTCGCATAACATACACGGCGACCAGCAAAACAATAAGGGACAATGAAATACTGAAGGTGAAGAAAATATCCAGTGCGATGGGCGGCAGCGGTATGATCATCATGGACAGCAGCACCATGAGCATAATAGGTGCGCCTATCGCTTTTTTACCCGAACCCTGAAGACCAACACTGGTGTCTGCTGCTTCCATTATTTTCCCTTTTAATCAAGTTATAAAAATCATGGGTTTATTGACTGTGATAACAATGATGACGGTTTTTTGTCATATTTTGCACCTTACAGGGGAGGTGCAAAAACTGTACCCGATATCATGGAAAATCACTGACGGATGGAAACTAATTATGTAATCTGGCGCATGGGCACTGACCGGTCATGAAAACATCTGTCCAGGGGAATTCCCGGGCAAAGGTCTTATGTAGCTGGATTGTCTTTTTTATCCGGACCTCTTCCCTTCCACATTTCATCCGGCACATCAAGGTCCTTTGGAAATTCCGGTTTTTTATACCCTCGTTTGGTTGCCTTCCTTAACTGGTAGACATAGGCCAGCACCTGGGCCACTGCGAGGTACAATCTGGCCGGTATTTCATCTTCCAGTTCGGTGGTGTAAAAAATGGCCCGCGCCAACGGCGGGGCTTCAACCAATGGCACATTGTTATCGGCTGCTATTTCACGAATGCGTGCTGCGACAAGCTCGGCACCTTTGGCGACCAGCCTGGGAGCACCCATCTTTCCATCATCATATTTCAGGGCAACGGCAAAGTGTGTCGGGTTTGTAATGACCACATCTGCCTTTGGAACCTCTTCCATCATATGACGCATGGCAGCCTCCATCTGTAATGATCGTATTTTCCCTTTGATCTCGGCATTACCTTCCATATTTTTGCGCTCTTCCTTGACTTCCTGCTTGGTCATTCGCAATTGCTTTTTGTGTTGCCATAGCTGATATGGCACGTCAATAACAGCTATCAAAATTACAGTTGAACAAACGGCCAGAAGGAACCAGCCCAAAAGACTGCTGGCGCTTACATAGGCTGTTGCAAAATCATAATGCGCAATGCGCATGACATCATCAAACGATGCAATGATAAGTGCGGCGCCTGTACCCCCGACCAGAATAACTTTCAGTATTGATTTGACCAGTTCCATCAGGCCCTGGGTACCGAAAAGTTTTTTTATACCCTTGAGCGGACTCATATTTGAAGGCTTTGGCTTCATCTTGCTGAATGAAAAGGTAAAACCGCCCATCACGATGGGACTGATAAACACGGAAGCCAGTAAAATAATCATGAAGGGAATTAATGTAGAAAATGCATCGGATATAATGCCAACTGCTGATTTTACCATGACAAGCGGTTCGAACATTAATTGTCTTTCAATCGTTAGTGATGACCGAATCAGATCAGCGAGATCGCTACCTATCTTGCTACCCAGCATTAACAGACCCAGTGATCCCGCCAATAAGACCATGGTGGTATTCAACTCACGGGATCGTGGAACCTCTCCCTTCTTTTTAGCGTCCGCAATTTTTTTCGCGGTGGGTTCTTCGGTTTTTTCCGTTCCGTCCTGGTTCTCGGCCATATCAGGCTCCAGCCATTATTTTATGGATCGTATCAAAGGCTTCATACACGATTGTGGTAAATTTTGGTAACAGATTAGGCAGGGTCAGAAAGATAACAAGAAAACCTGCCGCCATGGTAGTTGGAAAGCCTACTGCAAAAATATTCAATTGGGGTGCGGCCCGTGTCATCACACCGAATGTAAGATTGATTAATGTCAGAATAATTATCGCCGGAAGTGCGATCAGGACACCGCCAACGTACATCCTTCCTCCCCACAGTGCCACCTCAAATAAACCGTTTTTCGAAATGCCGATCGGGGCTATGGGTAAACTGGTAAAACTGTCATACAAAACCTGGATCAGGACAAGATGTGCATTGATTGCAAGAAACAACAAGGTTCCCAAAATCGTGAACAGGGAGCTGACAACCGGTACCTGGGTTCCATTCTGAGGGTCAACGATATTGGCGAAACCCAGGCCCATGGGCATGGATATAACCGCACCACTCAACATCAAGGATGCAAACGCTACACGCATAACCAGACCCATCGCCAGGCCCAGTAATAACTGTTGTACGATTACCAGAACACCCATGGCGCTGAAAGGATCAATGAATGCCACCGGTGGAAGCATCGGGGCTATAACACCTGTCACAGCCATGGATAACATGAGCCTGACTTTTTTGGGGATTAGTGCCACCGTACCAAAGAAGGGCGCAACCATAAACAATGTTGTTATTCTGACAAATGGCCAGAAATAGCTGCTTATAAACTGTATCAGCTCGTTACTGGTAAATGACATCTTATCTGCCCCGATTATCCGATCAGGTCGGGGATGCTTTCGAAAAGTTCGAGTGTAAAGTCGGTTATAATATTAAGCATCCAGGGGCCCAACATTCCCAGCACCAGCGCCAGTATAATTAATTTCGGGATAAAACTTAATGTCATTTCCTGTATGGATGTAACAGTCTGGAACATACCAACAAGCAAGCCGACAATCAGAACAGATATCAGCATGGGGCCCGCAAGGAGTGCTGTCACCTTGAGTGCCTGCTGACCAATTTCCAGAACAGTATCGGGTGTCATTTTATATTATTCCTATAGTGCAAAACTGGAAGCCAGCGTACCCATGATCAATGTCCAGCCATCAACCAGTACGAACAACATCAATTTAAATGGAAGTGAGATCAGCATGGGTGACAACATCATCATGCCCATGGACATCAGGACACTCGCAACCACCAGATCGATTACAACAAAGGGTACGAATATAAGAAAACCGATCTGAAATGCTGTTTTCAGCTCACTGGTAATAAAGGCCGGTACCAGAATGGAAAAGGGTACGTCTTCCGGTTTTTCAAAACTGCCTTTGTTGGCAAGGCCGCTAAACAGAGCGAGATCATTTTCCCGTGTTTGTTTCATCATGAAACCCCTAATGGGAATTTCCGCTTTTTTTATAGCAACATCTCCTGATATTTTCTCATCAATATAGGGGGCAACTGCATCAGTGTAGGTTTTCTCAAGAACAGGCGACATAATAAACAAACTCAGAAACAGCGACAGCCCAACAATAATCTGCCCGGAGGGAACCTGTTGTGTGCCCAACGCCTGTTTCAGAATAGTCAGCACTATCAATACCCGTGTAAAAGAGGTCATCATCATGACTGCGGCGGGCAGAAAAGTCAGTGCCGTCATAAAAAGCAGGATCTTGATGGTAACTGAATATTCCTGACCACCCCCTGCCGCGGGTGACGAGGTGACCAGCGTTATCCCCCCTTCCGCCATTACGTTATTACTGAACAGCAATATAAATATTACAAACAGCAGAAAACGCATCATTCCATACGACCCTTTTTCTGGATAATAAATTTCAGCTTGTCTGCAAATCCCTCTGTTGAGGTCTCTGCAGAATTGCATCCCTGTATTGGTTTGTTGAGGACATGTAACGATTGTATACGCCCCGGGGCCACTCCGAGTAATAACTGTTCATCACCCACCTGGATCAGGACGATTCTTTCACGCGCACCCATCGACAATCCGCCGATTACTTTTAGTTCTGAATTGGCCTTGAATGCTGCACCACCCAGCCGCCTCACACTCCATGCCATAAGAAATATGACTGCAATGATCAGGGCAAGCGCCAATGCAACCTCTGTCACACTCTGGCCTCCCTCGATCGCTGACCTTGATGATGCGATTACCTTTTTTGTTTTCTCTTCAGCAGCAAATGCCACAGACATTGTCAGATTAAATAAAACCAGTCCTTTTATACTTGTGACAAAAAAAGATCTGGATAAATTTACAAGGCATGAAAATAATTTACGCATTATTGATGTCTTCATTAACGTAATTTTTTAACGCGTTCCTGAGGGCTGATGATATCAGTCAATCGTATGCCGAATTTTTCGTTTACGACAACGACTTCACCATGAGCCACCAACGTTCCGTTCACCATCACATCCATTGGCTCACCTGCAAGCCGGTCGAGTTCGACAACCGAACCCTGATTCAACTGTAAAAGATTTCTTATACTGATTTCCGTGCGGCCGATCTCCATTGACAGGGTTACCGGGATCTCCATGATGACATCAAGGTTAACGTCATCGGGAGAAGTAACTTCATCTTCAAGTAATGTCTGGATTTCTGCAGCCTCATAATCGTCTGCACCCTTGCCCTCTGCATCTGCCTGTTCGTCCAGGGCTGCTCCCCAGTCATCGGCAGTTGCCTCGTCATTGGTTTCTGCTTCTGTGTTTTCTGTTGCTGTGTTTTCGTTTTCGTCGCTCATTACTTATCTCCAGAATGCGTATTATTCACGCAATACCAGTTTCTCATCGATTTTTATTGCATTATTCCCGCGGGAAACACCAAACTTTCCCCTGAATACCGACAGATTTTCTACACAAAGCACAACCTTTTCAGGCATGTCGATAGGAATAATATCTCCCTCCTTGAAATCAAGTACCTGCTGAAGTGACAGTTGTGTCTCGATAAAATTGGATGAGAGTTCTACATACGCCTCTTTCATTTCTTCCTTTAGCGAGTGTGACCAGCGCTCGTCGATATCAGAACGGTCACTCTGCACACCGGCATCCAGCTGCTCCCGAATGGGTTCAATCATTGAATACGGGAAGGCGACATGCAGTTCACCACCTCCGCCTTCCAGCTCCATCTGAAAAGTCGTTACGACAACGACTTCCGTCGGGCTGACAATGTTGGCAAACTGTGGATTGACTTCTGAAGTCTGGTATTCGAAATCCACTGGCATAACGGGTTTCCATGCTTCCTGAAAATCACTAAATGCCTGCTTCAGCAACATCATGATGACCCTGTTCTCGGTAGGCGTGAAATCCCGCCCTTCAATCTTGGTGTGTCGCCCTGAACCACCAAAAAAATTATCCACCAGAATAAAAACAAGTTTCGGGTCGATAACAAAAAGTGCTGTACCGCGTAAGGGGTTGACCTTGACAAGATTCAGGCTGGTTGGCACAAACAGACTATGGATATATTCACCAAATTTCATCATCTGCACGCCACCGACGGCAATTTCCACTGTTCTCCTGAGCATGTTGAACAGACTAATCCTGAAATGACGCGCAAAGCGTTCATTTATCATTTCCAGTGTCGGCAGGCGTCCCCGGACAATCCTGTCCTGGCTATTAAAATCATATGATGCCGCCGAACCATCATCCGGGATTTCGGACTCGGTTTCGATATCACCATCACCGACACCATGCAGTAATGCGTCTATCTCGTCCTGTGATAATAAATCCGATGATGCCATCTGTTACTGGCCTACAAGACTGTTAAAATACACTGCTTCTACCACCGTCTTGCCCGTTGCTTTCTTAAGGGCGCCTTGTATCACTTTAAGGGCATTGTCTGCCAGTTTTTCCTTTCCTTCACGACTGCGGATATCGTTAAAATCGAGATCACCAAACAATAAATTCAGATTATGTCGTATGACTGGCATGTGTCTTTTCAGAACTTCCAGATCTGTCTCGGCGGCGACCCTGACACTGACCGAAACCTGCAGAAAACGAATATCACTGGTTTCACTACCCTCCAGGTTTACAACAAAGGCAGGCGTCAGATCCAGATAGGCCGATGATTCAGTCGTACCACCTGAAGCCCCGCCCTTTTTATCATGTGCCTGCTCCGTTTTTTCTGCCGAATGTTCGGTTGTATGCCCTTCCGCTGCCGGTGCTGCCTTGTCACCACCCAGTAAAAGCAGGGTAACGGTTACACTCAACCCGATCAGTAAAACCACGATCAATGAGATCACGATGATCATTTTTACATTACTGCCACCCTTCTTCTTGCCGCCCTCTACGTCAAGTTCCAGATCTTCTTCATTAGCCACGATTCATCCCCTTCTTTTAAATCCAAGTCTTCATTACCCAATGGATTTAGCAAGAGCTATGCCATGATTGATTGATTAGTTATTCTCTTTATTTACAAATAGTTATAGATGCGTTTTCAGATAATGACAGAGGTTTGACTCTGACCGGATGTCTTCTGCGACGGATTATTGTCGAATATGACCGTGGGCTTACAGGGCCGAGCTGTTGATAATCATCATTGAGAATGTAATCAGGCGTAAAAATCCACGCCCTGAAGACCTGGCAGAGAGGGTTGATACGAGGAGACAGGTATCCCGACCTGAATATCGTCATCTTGCGTGTGATAAAAAGGATGATCGCGATCATTTCTTTTTGCCATATCATTGGCACCATACCCCGAACCTTGATCGCGGGAGTTATCCGAAACACTGGCATTTTCCAGCTTGACCCCGGAATCCTGCATCATATCGCGCAACCTGGGCAGTGTTGCGTCGATCATATCCTTAACGGCACCTTGATGTGTTGTGAAGGTGATATTTGCATGGTCATTCTGGATGCTGATTTTTACTTCTATGCTGCCAAGGTTTGCAGGGTTCAACCTCAGCGTGGCAGACTGTACCCCGTCACGGGTCATCATCATCATCCTTTCACCAAATTCCTGTTTCCAGCCAGGCTGACTTACATGCTGTTTTAACTGAAATGATTCGGCCGTTTGTTTCAATGAGTCGATACTGCCCCTGACTGCTGAATCCGGGACTTGATGCACCTGACCGGGTACAAACCCCTTGCCAGCGTGAATCACACCTTTATCAAGCAAGGAGCTGAAATCCGCATTTTTATCGATAACACCGCCAGGTTGTTCACCATTGAACAGGTTGCCGCCGCCCTGGTTATTAAACAGGCTTGATTCCGAACCTGATTTAATCGACAGATTCTCCTGATTACCCTGCAATGCCTGCAGTTGAGCCGATGACGTCACTGACGTTTTGATCTGGCCGTTATCGGCCCGGTTTTCCCTGACGGCCTGCTGCCCCTGTATGTCTGTGCGAACAGAATCCGTAAACAGGGCCGATGTACGGGCGGGGTCTGTCAGCAGGCCGGGTGAGCGGACAGGGTCCGTAAGCAAGTCTGGCGAGGCCGTTAGCAACGCATCTGCTTCTGATTGCTGTTTTTCTGAATCCCCGACGGCATCGTGTGATTCCTGCTGTGCCAGTAAGCCGTCCAGGTCGGGGGTTTCATCCGATAGCGGTTCTTCTCCTGTTCCATCCGCCTGCCCCCGGGATTGCAGATCATATTCCGACAAGATCGATTGAATACTGCGGGCGGCCTGATTTTCTGAATCTGCCTGTGATTGTGTTGATGTCCTCAAACTGCCGCCCGGAGGCAATTCTTGCCTCATATTTACCAGCGGTGAAACGGGTGGAATTTCCGGTTCGGGCGTCTGTGATTGTCCGACCCCTGAGGGAGGACCCTGGGCAGAAGTAAGATCACTCACAGATTGATTAATAATCTCTGTAAATTCAGATGGTTGTGAGTTTTCCGATGTGCTGGCAGAAGGGTCGGTTGTGACCTGACCAGGCATTGTGACCGTCGGCAGCGTTTGTAATAGCGATTGATTCATGAATACCCGGGTTATTGAAAATGCATTACCTGGTATAGAAAGCAAGGCCTGTGCCAAACCGGCTTAAACTACAGTAGCGCCCCCATGACCGCGAAAACTCCTTGATCGCGCATGGGACCGTTATTTTTCAGCTATCCTTGAATGATGATAGCCCGAGCCGTGCTGCACTCTCGTCCAGCTCTTTTTGCTCCTTTCTCTCCCGAATTTTTATTTCATGGTTCCGGTACTTTTCGACAACCTTGTCGAGTGCCTGCGTGTGGACACGACTGTCCAGCCACTTTTGCTGGAAAAGCTGGCAATCATCGATTGCCAGATCAATATGCTCTCGCTGCTGTACGATGGCCATGTTCAGTTTAATCAGGAAATGCCGGTATTCATTAAGTTGCGGAATAGTCAGGCCCTGATGACCGGTATTTTGAAATTTCTTGGCGTATTCCTCACGATACATCATTAATTCTGCCAGCCGCTGTTTTTGCTGTTCAAGGAATTTGCGTCTCTCCCCTAACAATCTGGCTGCATTGTCTTCCCTGTTTTTGGCCAGCCCAGCAACAGATTGCATTCTTTTTGATCGGGTCATTTGTGTTCTTTCCACGTTACGACTGAGGCATCAGGCCCAGCAACTGGTCCTGACTGTCTTGCAAGCTGATCGGTTGCTGCATATCCTGTTGCAGAAATTCCATCAGCTCGGGGTTCATGCGTACCGCTTCATCTATTCCGGGATCACTGCCTTCCTGATATGCACCGACACTGACAAGATCCTTGTTTTGCTGGAATACAGAATAAATTTTCTTGAAACGTTGTGCTGTTTTTTGCTGGCTTTCATCTGTTATTGCCGTCATCACACGACTGATCGATGCCTCGATATCAATCGCGGGGTAATGGCCCGCATCGGACAGGTCACGTGACAAGACTATGTGACCGTCAAGAATGGCCCTGGCGGCATCTGCAATGGGGTCATTATGATCATCCCCTTCTACGAGAACCGTATAAAAAGCCGTTATCGAGCCCCCGCCTTTGTCACCATTACCGGCACGCTCAACCAACTGCGGTATCTTTGCAAAAACCGAGGGCGGGTAGCCCTTGGTGGCAGGTGGCTCGCCAATGGCCAGTGCAATCTCGCGCTGTGCCTGCGCAAACCGTGTAAGGGAGTCCATCAGTAACAGAACCTGCTTGCCCTGATCCCTGAAATGCTCTGCGATACTGGTCGCCATCATGGCTCCGTGCAATCTTAGCAGTGGCGGGGTATCCGCAGGTGTTGCCACGACAACGGCTCGCTCCATACCCTGCTCACCAAGTATATTTTCGACAAATTCCTTCACCTCACGACCACGTTCACCGATCATCCCGACCACGATGACATCGGCTGTCGTGAAACGGGTCATCATGCCGAGCAAGACGCTTTTTCCCACACCACTGCCTGCAAACAAGCCCATGCGCTGACCACGGCCAACAGTCAAGAGTGAATTGATGGCGCGCACGCCGACATCAAGCGGTTCATGAATGGGGTGTCTTTGCAGGGGATTAATCGGACTACCCGTTAACGGCGCCAACGCTGCCGTCTCAAGCGGCCCTTTACCATCAAGGGGCTTGCCTGCACCATCAATCACCCTGCCCAGCAGACCTTCTCCAACCGGTGCATAACTGACGGTATCAACCGGTATAACCCTGGCATTGGGTACGAGCCCGTGGATATTACCCGTTGGCATCAGGTACAACCTTTCACCTGCAAAGCCTACAACCTCGGCTTCGACATTATTGTTATCTGGCCCCGTAATGATGCAGCGCGCACCGATGGCTGCCTGACAACCTACGGCCTCCAGTGTCAGCCCTACCATGCGAGTCAGCTTTCCCTGAACCAGGTGAAGAGGCTTTTGAGTAATTTTATTTTTATATGCCTGGAGTTTGCTAACCCAGGCATCTGATCTTTCTGACTGTGATGTATCAGTGGTATTCATGAATATTTCATATCAGAACTTATTTACATCCTGTTCTGAATCCTGTTGTCTTTCACCGAATACTTCTGCAAAAAGCTGGTTTAATCTTGTTTCCAGAGTAGCATCGACCTGCGACACCGATGTGATAATCTTGCAACCACCTCTGCTGATCAACGGGTCTTCCACTATATCCCATGCCTGCGCCTCTTCGCTGATCTTGTAGAGTTTTTGCACCAGGGCCGCATCCTCTGGATGAAAGCGGAGTTGCAGATCTCTGGATGCAACCGGCAGAGATTCAATGGCCTCACGGACAACAGCCATAATCTGG
>VAPH01006560.1_pt1 | contig 73275 bp, 66 predicted proteins | sample 3393861 | NCBI WGS metagenome assembly VAPH01 (sample SAMN08290439, study PRJNA428436) | hydrothermal vent metagenome | isolation source: Deep-sea hydrothermal vent chimney | place: Atlantic Ocean: South-mid Altantic Ridge | reverse complement strand
GGCTCATCCAGTTCAATACCGTGTTGCCGCATTATTTCCAGATACCGTTCAGCGGTTCGATTGATCCTGCCGCTTATCTCCATGGTATTGCCTTCATTTTCTGTGAGAACCGACAGCGGCGGTCCAAAGTATATTTTGGTTTTTTGATTGAGTGTTTTTGGTTTTTGATTCATTTGTATGTACGATTCCCGGGTTAGTATTGCGCTACTGCTAGCAGTATAGATATTATACGTCCAGGGGACGCCCTTTGTTAATATATTTGTTTATTAGAATAAAGCAAATTAGATTGATCTGTATCAATTTATCCTCTATATCTGTTGGTTATACTATTTTATGTAATATTAGACAGGTAATAGCCACTTACAGTATCATTACACCGTGAAAAATATTTATTACCCCACCTATTGAAGGGAATATTCTGTGACCGATAAAAAAGCACCTGAAAATAATCCTGATATCGAACAAACAAGCACATGTGATACCACAGAGCCATCGGAAAAAAACAAGGAGACTGAGTCTGTTTCGCCTTCTCGCCGAGGTTTTATCAAACAAATGGGTGGCCTGAGTGTCGCCTCTTTGATGGGTACTGCTGCCTTGTTAACCCATTCAGATGATGCCGAGGCAAATACAACCTGGGCCGAGTGGTTTCAGGGCAACTATCGCCTGATGACCGACGAAGAAAAGGAGCAGGCCATTGCCCGCCTCGAGCGCCGTTATACTTCCGAGTTTGGCAAGCAGGTCACGGTCGACGGGACGCCCGCCCAGGAGGGCGTTTTGTTTGGTTATGCACTCAATATCCAGAAGTGCATCGGCTGCCGGCGTTGTGTCAAGGCCTGCGTTGAGGAGAACAATCAGTCACGTGGTGACAAGCAGGAAATCGAATGGATCCGGGTACTCAAAATGGAGAAGGGCGAGTTCACGATAGATAAAATGAATGATGGCTACCCCGGTGGCTACGGCATACAGGTCGGCGGTAATGCATACAGCGCAGCGGGCGTGGTGCTGGAGGGCGAACACTATTATGAGCCCAAAAAAGTCCCGGAATCAGATTCTTTCTATTTCCCGATTGCCTGTATGCAGTGTGAGAAACCCCCCTGCGTCAAGGTGTGCCCGGTGAGAACAACTTACCGCGAGCCCGATGGTATCGTCGTGGTCGATTATAACTGGTGTATCGGTTGCCGTATGTGTATCGGCGCCTGCCCATACTGGGCCAGACGGTTCAACTGGGGTGAGCCCAACCTTTCCAATAAGGATATGAACCCCAAGACGCATTATCTGGGTAACCGCCCGCGCATGAAAGGGGTGGTGGAAAAATGCACCTTCTGCATTCAACGTACACGCAAGGGTCGCTATCCCGCCTGTGTCGAGGTATGTCCGGTCGGTGCCAGAAAATTTGGCAACCTGCTCGATCCAGACAGCGAAGTGCGCAGGGTTCTGGCAAGGAAGCGAATGTTCAGGTTGAAGGCGGATGCCAATACCTACCCTAAATTCTTCTACTTTATCGATTGAGGCGCCGTACCATGAGAAAAATTATTAAATTTACTACGGACTATGTGGGCTATGTCGTTAAAGGAGGGCCCAAGTTTTATGCCTGGCTGGGGTTTCTGGGTATCTTTGTCCTGTTCTGGATGTATGGCAATTACATGCAATGGACCGAGGGCATGATCGTTACCGGGTTGACCGATCAGGTAAGCTGGGGATTGTATCTGGCCAATTTTGTGTTTCTTGTCGGGGTTGCAGCCGGAGCAGTGACCGTTGTTTTCCCTGCATATGTCTACAAGCACAAGGCCCTGCATGAGGTTGCGGTACTGGGTGAGATGCTGGCCATCGCGGCCGTCGTGATGTGCCTGTTGTTTGTATTTAACCACATGGGGCGGCCGGATCGAGTCTGGCACATGCTTCCCTATATTGGCATATTTAACTGGCCCAATTCCATGTTGACCTGGGATGTACTGGTGTTGAGCGTTTATCTCGTGCTCAATGTGGTGGGTGGCTTCTATTTTCTATATATGAAATACACCGACCAGAAGCTGAATAAACTATTTTACATGCCAATCATCTATATCGCTATCGTCTGGGCCTTGAGTATTCATACCATCACGGGTTTTTTGCTCAACACAATGCCTGCACGCCCCTTGTGGCATACCGGCATGATGCCAATACGATTTATTATCACTGCATTTGCTGCGGGACCGTCTTTGATCATCATTGTCTTTTTAACGATCAGAAAGAATACCAAACTATGGATCAAGGATGAGGCCATCAACATGCTCTCGCAGATTATAGTGTGGTGTCTCGGTATTGCCCTGTTCCTGACCCTGTCGGAAGTGGTCACTGACCTTTATCACCCTACTGAACACTCAGCCGGCCTGGAGTATCTGATGCTCGGTCACAATGGGCTGAACAGACTGGTGCCATGGTTCTGGAGTTCGCTTGCGATGATGGTTGTGGCCTTCGTCATGCTCCTGTTTCCCAGTGTCCGCAAGAACCACAACAAACTGGTAGTTGCCTGCGTGCTGGCATTTGTCGGCATCTGGATCGAAAAGGGCATGGGGTTGCTTATCCCCGGCTCTATTCCATCACCCATTGGCGAGTTTACCGAATATTACCCAACCTTACTGGAGATATTTAACAGTATTGGCAATTGGGCGATCGGATTTATAGTGCTGACGGTACTATTAAAAGGTGCGATCGGTATTCTTCTTGGTGACATCAAGTATGCCAAGGAGTAAGTGACAGAGAGAAGTCCCTGGACCCATCCCAGACATTAAAAAAATCAGGTGAGATTGTACCATGAAAAAATATAATATCAGCGCTGTACTTATTGTGCTTATACTTGCAGTCATGTCATCGGCTTCAGCACAGGAGAAGAAGGTCGTAACCAAAAAGGCAGCAGAACCTCAAAAAGAAGTCATCTGTTTTGAAAGCCGTTTGGGTGCCTCCGAGGTGACCCAGCGTGAGATCAAGCCGGGCCTGCCCAATGTAAAGTGCTCCCCAAAAACAGGTGCTGTATTGTGGTGGGGCGATCCATACGAGGGCACTGTTCCAATGGGTAAAATGCCCATTAAAGCAGACTATTCCAAAGGTGTCGCAGTGGTGAAACCACGTTCTGCAAAAATGGCGCTGTTACCGATTTGTGGTACCGCCTGTCATAACGGCACATACCCGCCACTTCCAAAGAATAAAAGGCCCCGCAAGCTGACCATGCATACAGATATTGTTCCGGATTCCCTCAACCTGCAGCATGGACGCGGCGCAATCTGGTGTCTTGATTGCCATAACACCAAAAAGCGCAACAAGTTTGTTGATAATTTCGGTGACGAAATAGATTTCAATCAGCCACAAAAGCTATGTGGCAAGTGTCATGGCCCCATTTATCGTGACTGGCGGGATGGTATTCATGGCAAGCGCATCGGTCAATGGGCTACTACTGGCAAGAAACGCTGGTTTGTCTGTACTGAATGCCATAATCCTCACGATGTGCAGCAGGGAAAAAGAAACTCGGGCTTTGCTCAACTTGCACCCGAACCCGCTCCAATATTACCAAAGGGTATGAAAAATGCTGACCACGAGCGCCATCATAATACGGATGAAAGCGGTCAGGAGAATAAAGGTTCGAAACAAAAAGGCCATTAATCTATAAAGCTGGAATAGTCAATAATATACCCCGGGAATATTTGATTGGCGCTTATTTTAAAGAGCAGTTTTCAGGACCGGGCAAATAATATAAGGTGTAGTCTATGACATGTTCAGAAAAAATAAATAATCTAGATGGTCGGGAGTTAATTCGTGAGCAGGCTTTCGGTAATATCTGGTCAAATGAAATCAATGATGTATTTGCCGATGTCGCCGGTTATTATGACCGTGTCAACCGCGTTGCCAGCCTTGGCCTGATTAACTGGTTCAGGAGAAGTTTTATTTCCATAATTGATGTCGAACCCCAGCAAAAAGTGCTGGATGTTTGTGCAGGCACAAATGCCGTTGGCATCGCACTGCTGAAAAAACAACCGAGCCTGAAAGTCCATGCCGTGGACAGGAGCGAGGAAATGCAGCACGTTGGACAGGAACAGGCGAAAGCCCTGGGCTTTAATATTGATAGCACCATTACAGATGTACATACGTTGCCTTTTCCCGACAATCATTTCGATATCGTTACAATACAGTTTGCCTCCCGGCATCTAAAACTCATTCCCCTCATCAAGGAAGTTAAACGGGTACTGAAGCCAGGTGGGCATTTCTATCATAGTGATATGCTGCGACCCAGTAACAGGCTGGTCGAAAAGGCCTATTTCGCGTACCTGACGGGTTGTGTATCGGTCGTTGCCTGGGCATTCAAGAGCAACAAATATGCCAAGGGTTGCAAAAAGTATTTTGTTGATGCACTGAGAATGTTCTATTCCCCGGAAGAGATGACCCAACTCCTTTACGATCAGGGGTTCGTTAAAGTTTCCAGTAAATCACTTTTGGGTGGTGTGGTCGGGGCGCATAAAGCAGTGAGTGCAGCCGAATAATACAGGGTTCAGATGCGATACGCTTTACAGCGACATCGGTAATCAAAATCCTGAAAAGGTAGAGAGTAGTTACATGGCCACGGCTAATGCAAGCGCTGAATGGAGTTCAGGCTGCATATTCGGGGCCATTATACCTCTATAACTTCAAGTTCCTCCTGTAACAACAACCATTGACCCTCTATTTCCTGTAATGATTGTTCAATCACAGCCTGGCGGGCAAGATGTCCTTGAAGTTTTTGTTTATTGACTTCGTCATACATCGCAGTATCGGTCAATTCTTCGTGCAACTGTGATTTTTCCCTGTTCAGGGTATCCAATTTCTGCTCGAGTTTTTTAAGCTTGTTTTTTAATGGTTTTAGTTTCTGTCTATGTTCCGCTGCCTGTTGACGCAACAGTTTCTTGTTGATGCCGGCATTATTTCTGTCAGCATCATTTCCCTGTTCAATTTTTTCCTGCTCTCTGACCAGTCGACGGTAATCATCAAGATCACCATCAAATTCACTTACATGTCCGTTCGAAACCAGCATGAGTGTATCGGCAACGGTACGCAACAGGTGACGGTCGTGTGAAACCACGATCATGGCGCCTTCAAAATCCTGCAATGCTGTTGTCAGTGCAAGTCGCATCTCCAGATCAAGATGATTGGTGGGTTCATCCAGTAACAGAAAATTAGGCCTTTGATAAACCAGTAATGCCAATACCAGCCTGGCCTTTTCTCCACCAGAGAAAGGTGCTACATTCGCAACTGCCATGTCTCCATGGAAGGCAAACCCACCCAGATAACTGCGTAATTGTTGTTCACTCGCCTTTGGGTCGATTCGTTTTAAATGCAATAACGGACTGGCCTGCCCATCCAGTTGTTCCAGTTGATGCTGGGCAAAGTAACCAACCTGCATACCCCTGGCAGGTATTATCTCTCCTTGTATGCAGCCCAGCTCACCGGCCAATAATTTGATCAATGTCGATTTACCGGCACCATTATGACCCAGCAGGCCAATGCGGTCGCCGATAACGATATTCAGATTAATATCACTGACTATGGCTTTGCCCTGGTAACCGGCACTGGCCTGTTCCAGGCGTAATATCGGGTCAGGCAGAGTGGCGGGTTTTTTGAAACTGAAATCAAATGGCGAATCAACATGTGCCTGACCGATAATGGTCATGCGTTCAAGGGCCTTGATTCGACTTTGTGCCTGCGTCGCCTTGGATGCCTTGGCCCGGAAGCGATCAACAAATTTTTGCATATGCTGAATCTGGCGTTGTTGCTTCTGGTATTGTGCCTGTTGATTGGCCAGTTGTTCGGCTCGCAGTAATTCGAATGCAGAATAATTTCCGGTATACAGCGATAAAGACTGATGTTCGATGTGAGCGATATGGGTTGTTACACTGTCCAGAAAATCGCGATCATGTGAGATCAGTAACAATAAACCATCGTAGGCGCGTAACCAGTCCTCAAGCCAGATAACGGTTTCAAGATCGAGATGGTTGGTAGGTTCATCCAGCAGCAGTAAATCGGAACGGCACATCAACGCCTGTGCCAGGTTCAGTCGCATTCTCCAGCCACCCGAGAACGCACTGACCGGCAGGCATTCCTGTTCACTGCTAAAACCCAGGCCATGCATCAGGCGTCCGGCACGACTATTGGCGCTGTAACCCTCGATTGTTTCCATGTCGGAATACAAATGGGCCAGGCACTCTCCATCTTGAGCAAGCTCTGCCTGTTTTATCTTTTTCTCAATTATGCGCAGTTCGATATCACCATCCTTTACATACTGGATAGCGGGTGTCTCAACAGCAGGCGTTTCCTGTGATACGTGTGCAATGGTGGTGTTGGGTGTCAGGAAAAAGTCGCCTGCGTCTGCATGCAATTCTTTTTGTATCAACGCAAACAGACTGGACTTGCCGACACCATTGGCACCGGTAATACCGACTCTCTGTCCGGCATAAAAGCTGATATTGACATCGTGCAGCAGTTCGCGAGTGCCGCGACGTAATGAAAGGTCTTTAATTCTTAACATCGTTGTGACGTGGTAATCTGGAATAGTTGGTTCAGATTATAATTGATTCTCATATCAGCGGATAGTTCGATCGGATTCCGAGGGGTTTAATTTATTGGATCTTCTGACAAATCTGTGGGTTACCCCCCCTCACATAACCATGTATTCAATAATCCTGTTTTGCATGTCTTGATCAGGCTTGCCGGTTTCATGCCCGCATTGCGGGTTAGCCCGAAACGCACTTGCCACTTACATTTCAACTACATTCGTCATGGGTTAACAGGACAACAGCGTAAGTATATACTTATGCGTTTTATCATTGAGTGTCCTGTATGCAAATATATTCAACCCGGTATTGACGCATATTAATGGCATAAAATATCTATAAAAACAATAAGTAATATAATATACTTAAGAAATAACATGCAATACTATACTATATAAGGCCAGTTAAAAAAATTACTCGAAGAGGTACTGCAACACATCCGTGATTATGCTGAACGAATAGATGTACCGAAGGCGCTGCCAGGAGAAGACAGACAACGCCGGATTAAAGTGATATCAAGGGAAAGGTGAGAACAGGTCAACTGTGCTAAATATTATTCATTTTATGTCTGTGAATTGTAAATAATTCATGAAGGAAAAAACTCATGTTTTCAATGCTGCGAAACTGGCTGAACGAGCGGATTATCAGGAAGTCAACGATATCAAACGATCAATGGCTGGAGGTATTTTCACATTTGCCCTTGCTTGACCGGCTAACGGCCGGGGAGAAGGGGAAGTTACGCCGTCTGGCCATCCTGCTTTTACATAAGAAATCATTTGAAGGTGTACAGGGGCATCATCTGACAGAAGAAATGAAGATATCTATAGCATTACAGGCATGCCTGCCAATACTTTACCTGGGTATTGAATGGTACAGGGGTTGGGTGTCCATAATCGTTTACCCGGACAGCTTCGTACCACAAAGTACTTACACTGATGAAAGTGGTGTTGTACATAACAGCAAGAAGGTGCTGGGTGGTGAGGCATGGCTTCGTGGGCCGGTTATCCTGTCGTGGGAGGGCGTGGCATCCTCGGCGCCGCTTGATGGCAGCAACCTGGTGATTCATGAATTTGTTCATAAACTGGATATGCTCAATGGTGTTGCAAACGGTTTTCCACCATTACATGCCGGCATGGTCAGCCAGTCATGGGCCGACAATTTTAGCAGGGCATTTGAAGATTTACAGGCCAGGATTCATGCAGGCGAGTCAACAGTGATAGACGGCTATGCAGCCACCTCACCTGCTGAATTTTTTGCAGTGCTCAGTGAGGTGTTTTTTGAAAGACCTGAGCAAATTGATTCTGTTTATCCACAGGTTTATCAACATCTTGCTGATTTTTTTCGTCAGGATCCATTGTCTGGCCAGGCAGGTACAGGCCTGAAGTAACTGGACAGTCTGTAAAATAGTTCACGAGAGGGACGCACAGCCCCGTTTCAATGAGACATATCGGCTCTGACGCACCGCAACACCTCGTAGGAAAACTCCCCTTCAAGTGCATCAAACACCGGCTTGAGACGTTTGCCCCCATCGAATTGCTCGATTGCGAAACGGATCGCCTCCAGTTTTTGTTGTTGCATTGGCACAACCTTACTGAGTGAAACTTCATCGCGTTCTATCCCTTTGGCAAGGTGGTTGTATATGGTGGTAGCCTTGAGGCCGCGTTTTACGGCAATTGCATCGGCATCCATACCGAGTCGAAAGAGATGTAACGTTTCTTCCTCGCTATCGCCTTGTGTCTTTCCTTCCAGGTTTCGGTACTCGTTCAGGACATCGAGAAACGTTTCACCATAATCGGCCAGCTTACGCTCGCCAATACCGGAGATGTTCGACATTTGTGCAAGGGTTTCAGGACAATTTTCCACCATTTCGGCGAGTGTGGCATCGTGGAAGATGATATAGGCGGGAACCCCCTGTTGGTCGGCCAGTTGCTGGCGACGACTGCGCAGTGCCTGCCACAGTTTACTTTTTCCTGTTTCAGCATAGCGACTGGCCTTTCGTTCACGGCTTTTCGCCCTGGCCTTGCGTGAGAACCTGCGCAGGTGCAGTGGTTGTTCGCCCCGCAGCACCGGACGGCTCTCTTCGGTAAGGCGCAGGCCGCCATAGCCTTCGAGGTCAACCGCCAGCAATCCCCGGGCGATCAATTGCCGGTAGAGGTTGCGCCATTCACCCTGGTTGAGTTCACTGCCGATGCCATAGGTGCTTACCTTGTCATGACCGAAGCGGTTGATACGCTCATTTACCTTGCCGAGCAGCACGTCGACAAGGTAGGTGACGCCAAAACGCTGGCCTGTGCGGTGAACACAGGAGAGTGCCTTCTGTGCTGCAGCGGTTGCATCCCATGTTTCGGGTGGTTCCAGGCAGGTGTCACAGTTGCCGCAGGGTTCGGTCAACTCATCACCCAGATAGCGCAATAGCGCCTGACGACGGCAGGTCGTCAGCTCACAAAGACCGAGCATGGCATCGAGTTTATGGCGTTCAATTCGCTTGATTTCCTCGGGGGCAATGGAGTTTGCCTGCATCTGCTTGAGGGTGATTACATCCTGCAGGCCGTACATCATCCAGGCATTGGCGGGTTGGCCATCGCGCCCGGCACGACCCGTTTCCTGATAATAGGCCTCCAGGCTCTTTGGCAGGTTGAGGTGAGCAACAAAACGCACGTCGGGTTTGTCTATCCCCATGCCGAAGGCGATGGTAGCGACGATGATCACTCCTTCCTCCCGCAGGAAGCGCTCCTGGTTCCGTTGGCGAACTTGTGCCGACAGGCCGGCATGGTAGGGCAGTGCGGTCAACTCCCTCGATGTCAGCCAGGCTGCCACATCGTCTACCCTTTTCCGTGAAAGGCAGTAGACAATCCCCGCATCCCCTGGATGCTCGTTGCGGATAAATCCGAGTAACTGTTCGCGGGCATTGCCGATGTTTTCGCTGATACGATAGCGAATATTGGGACGGTCGAAGCCACTGATAAATTGCCTTGCCCCGGACAAGGCCAGACGTTGTATGATTTCCCGGCGAGTGGTGCCATCCGCAGTTGCGGTCAGGGCAATGCGCGGGATTTGTGGAAAACGTTCATGCAGTACCGACAGTTGTACATACTCCGGGCGGAAATCATGACCCCACTGGGAGACACAGTGGGCCTCGTCGATGGCAAAGAGCGACACGGGGATGTGATCTAGAAGATCAAGCATGCGTGGCATCATCAACCGTTCGGGGGCAACGTAGAGCAGATCCAGTTCGTCATGATGCAGTTTCATCTCTACTGCGCGTACCTCCTCATGACCGAGGGTGGAATTGAGAAACGCAGCGCGTACCCCGTTCTGTCGCAGTGTATTGACCTGATCCTGCATCAGGGCGATCAATGGTGAGATGATAATACCGACACCGGTCCGCACGATAGATGGAATTTGATAGCAAAGTGATTTGCCACCGCCTGTAGGCATCAACACCAGTGCATCGCCACTATCAATCAGATGATCGACAATTTCCTGCTGTTGAGGACGGAAGGTTTCGTAGCCGAAGATACCTTGCAGGATGTTGAGGGCGTGGCTATCCGGGCCGTTTTGCGTGTTCATGGCAGGCATCTTTTCACAATCGGATGAAATATGCATTAAATTTTACGGGGTGGAGATTGTGATTATAAAAAAACGTCGCGGGCAGGCGTTCGTTTTCCAGGTCATAATAAATGACTATGCATCCAGTTCCTGACATAACGCATCCCAGTCTTGCTGGCGTCGTCCCGGTGGTCTTCTGCGGTCAGAAAAGGTATCCAGGTGCTCCGGGTCATTGATCCGGTTTCTTCGGCTGGTTTTACGTCGATCCATCTCAAATGGCTCATCTTCCTCGATCAGGTTGTCCTTGACGAACTCCTGATAAGACTCGCCGTCAAGTAAATGCGTCCCGTCACAATTAAACTGTAGTCGTATGGAGTCGCGGATCATACTGATGGTAAAGTTACGCAGATAAAAGTCAGGAATATTTCTCAAGGATAAAAGTCTGGAAACAGTATTGGCAACGTCCTTTGGACTGGGCGGGCTCCATGATTTGTAGGACATTTCAAATTTGCTTCTTTTAATATCATCCAGATTTTCCAGGCATGGATCCCCGGAAAGATGTGTCATCATGCGCCCGACCATGCTGATTTTTTCGTCATAGGCCAGTATCGGGAAATGCCGATTGACATAGGCCTTGCTGACCAGCTTGGTAACAGGGTGTATATCGTCCACAAACGGATTAAATACGGATTTAACCAGTACCTCGCCACTGTTGAAGTGAATCAGCACCTCGTACACACATCGATTCATCAACAGGTCGTACAATGCCGGTTGTAATTGTGCCAGTACACCATCCACCACGCTTTCGTAGCGTTCCCGTACAAATGCGGATTCCCTTAATGAGGGGTCTCCCTTGATCCCGAGGTGGAATTTTCCGCTATGGCCGGTTGTGTGATCATCTATCAGGGTTTCTTTTTCTGCAAGATCCAGATACCGTTCCTCGATGATTGCCTTGACACGGGAAGACAGTGCCTTGTCTTCTGACAGTAACTTCGTGAAGGCCGTCCTGCTAATCACAAACAACACAGAATCGGTTTGTGCAATCACCGAAGCGGAGCGTTTCTCACCATTGAAGAAGGGCATTTCACCGACGCAGTCACCCGCTTTTAACGATGCAACTGTTTCCTGTCTGGTGAACTTCTGAATCACGACAGACAGTTCGCCGGACTCGATATAGTACATGTTCCCGGCTTCATCACCTTCAGCAAAAATGACTTCGTCTTTCCTGAAGGATTTCCTGATGGCACATTGCTTGATCTTTTCAAGATCTTCGTATGCCAATTCCTGAGGTGCTGGCTTATCTATACGAGTCATTTTACACGCCCCCGATTCCTTGTATTTAAGTGTGTCTGTATTATTTTTCTATCCTGTGTTTGCGGCCTGACTGCCGCAGGGATGCGGCAGACAGTTTTTATCTGGCTATACCGATTCCATATCTTCACATTGATATGCGCTTCGTAAATTTAGCAGGGCAGCAATGATGATTTTTACAAAAATGTCACCATATGTCATTACATTTTACTGCATTCTGTGAGGGTTCAGGTTGTTTTCTCAAGCAAAAACGATAGATGGCCGACTGTTTACCGCCGCTCGCCTGAAATACCTGCTTTTGATGTGGTAAAAAGCCACGGGGATGGCTTGATACCTTTTTTGAGGAAGGGTTATTTGTCAAAGAGGCAGGCGGCTAAATTGCATGGCTTGCTTGTTACTGACGCGCACCCTGTAAGTTGCGACGCCCCTGATTCCGTGGCCGGTTCTGGTTGCCCCGATGTGATGCTGCTTTGTTTCCAGTTGATTTATTTCTGGTGGACTTTCTTGTATTGTGTTGCTTGCCACGTCCCTTGTTAACAGGCTCTGCCTTGATGGAAGGATCGGGTTCAAAACCGTCGATCACATCCCCGGGGATTTTGTGTTTTATCAGACGTTCGATATCCTTAAGTAATTTCAATTCATCTATACACACCAGCGACATGGCTTCACCATCATTGCCGGCACGACCCGTGCGACCAATGCGGTGAACGTAATCTTCCGCAACATTGGGTAATTCAAAGTTCACCACATGCGGTAATTGATCAATGTCCAGTCCACGTGCAGCAATATCCGTTGCGACCAGCACGCGTACCTTGCCAGATTTAAAATCAGCCAGTGCCCTGGTGCGCGCGCCCTGGCTTTTGTTGCCATGAATCGCGGACGCTATAATGCCATCTTTGTTCAGTTGTTCTGACAGGCGGTTGGCACCATGCTTGGTGCGGGTGAATACCAGTACCTGTTGCCAGTTTTTTGAGCCAATCAGATATGAAAGCAGCTCACGTTTACGACTTTTATCTACCGGGTGAACGACCTGTGTGACACTTTCTGCGGTTGCATTGCGTCGTGCAACCTCTATCAGGGCAGGTGACTTGAGCAGCTTATTTGCCAGTTTTTTGATTTCAGCCGAGAATGTGGCGGAGAATAATAACGTCTGCTTTTGCCCGGGCAGCAATGCGAGAATCTTGCGGATATCATGAATAAATCCCATATCGAGCATGCGGTCGGCCTCATCAAGAACCAGAATATCGACCTTTGAAAGGTTGACCGAATTCTGGCTGACATGATCCAGTAACCTGCCCGGTGTGGCGACCAGAATATCTACACCCTTGATGAGTTTCATTTTTTGCGGGTTGATGCTGACACCACCGAAAACCACGGTGGATCTTAAAGGCAGGTGTTTACCGTAGATACGTACACTCTCTGCCACCTGGGCGGCCAGTTCACGGGTTGGGGTAAGCACCAGGGCGCGGATGGGACGACGGCCTGACGTTTTATCAAATGACATTAATCTTTGTAATAACGGCAGAGTGAAACCGGCGGTTTTACCAGTGCCCGTTTGTGCGCCGCCCATGATGTCCTGACCTGCAAGGATTACAGGGATTGCCTGCCGCTGTATCGGTGTGGGGACGCTATAGCCTTTTTCGGATACAGCACGGAGTAATTCGGCCCTGAGACCGAGGGATTCAAATGACATGCTAAAATGTTCTCCATGGATCGGCCTGCCCAATACAGTTGGTTTGGGACGGTCCAGGCAGAAACTTGCTTGTGTATTTTGAGGTGAATCGGGAAGGATTACCACATTGAAAACGGGTGCAGACCGGAGTGCACCACTACCTGGGTCGGAGTATACCTGATATTTCTATAAAAAAATCACTTTAATAACGGGTTCACTTAAATATATAAATCAGACAGACGACCGATAAATGATATTTAGCGGAATAAGGGGCGCCATGTGTGAATGCAATTTGAAGGTAAAATTAAACCGTATTCTTGCCGCAATCGATCTGAACAGGTGAAATTATGGACTTGAGTGGCCTTTTTCGGTCAATTTTCTCACTAAAATATAAGAAAGATGTGGTATTTCTGGTTATAAACCGGTTACACTACGAAGCGCAACATCAATCCTGGTTCTTGTCAGAAGTTCTCTCGAAGTTATCTCCTGTTAATTACCTCGTAAGATTTGTAACACGTTCTAATTTTAATTTTTTATATTTAATGAGGTAATAATTATGGCTACAGGAACCGTTAAATGGTTTAACGAATCCAAAGGCTTCGGCTTTATCACTCCTGATGACGGCAGCAAAGACGTTTTTGCTCACTTCTCAGCTATCGCAAGCGATGGTTTCCGCACATTGGCTGAAGGTCAGCAAGTGACTTTCGACGTGGAAGAAGGACCTAAAGGCCCACAGGCTACAAACATACAGGTCTAAACGATCTGTCGGTTTTATGTCCAGGCTAAACCCCGCAAGGTATTGCGGGGTTTACTTTTTATAATGCAAGAAAGAGAGCTTCAAAATTGAAGAAACTATTTGTTGGCAGTTTACCGCCCACCACCACCGAAGAGTCCCTGCTTGCCCTCTTTTCACAGTTTGGCACGGTACGTTCCATCAAACTTGTGAAAGACCTGTTTTCAGGCAAGTGTAAAGGGTTTGGTTTTCTCGAAATGGAAGGCCACGAGGCCCGCGCTGCCATTGCCGGGCTGGATGGCAAGTCGTTTGAGGGTAATACCCTGAAGGTCAAATACGAAGAAGAACAACGAGGCAAAGGACATAAGGGAAGGCGCTGAAGGCCGGTATGCATACTTACATTACCAGACATCATTCTGTGATATAGTATCGAATATGACAGACACCACAGACCGGGCCAGGTCACCCCTTTACAAGGTGGCACTGGTTGAAAAAACACAATCTCTCGAGGGCAGTGAAAAACAGGGCTGGCATCGTTATGTATTGGAGAATGGACGTTCCACCATCGTCGGACAGCGATGCGGGTCACTCAAGGATGTTACCGCCTATGCAACACAATATACCGAGGAGTTGAACGCACGCAGTACAATGGCGCGGTCAACCTGGAGCCCACGCGGCAGAAAGCCGGTATAGACCAACAGTCTTTGCAAGTAGTTGTACCTTCCGTCGGCTGAAGGCCGAATACTGCTTAACCACGTCAAAATCGACTAACATATCATAACAAGATCCCGGTTATCGGTTATCATTGAGCATGTCGATAAATAAATATTTTCAGAAAACCGGCTGATAAATTGCTTCAAAAAATGAAAGGTGTTAAGTCATTCCTAATCTATACAGCGATTGTTTTTGCTGTTTCAGTTGCCTATTTCATCTATGTCTACACGCTATATTCGCCTGTACCAGAGCGTGAAACGTACCTAAGCGAAATTGGCGGGGGGTTCGGTGAAGTCGGGCTCTGGGCCTTACTTTTTATATATGGGCGTAGCCTGCTAAAAATACTGCTGGGTAAAGGCACCCTTGCCAAACGTCTGTTGCCGGGTTATTCGCCCACTGTCGACAGTCCGCTGGTTTACCGTGTGTTGGGAATATTGAACCGTACCCATGCCTATGTCGGCATCGCTACGATAGCGGTAATTCTGTTACACATTTTTATGATGGGCATGCCGATGAAAATCCTGTTCTTCCCGGCAGTTCTGGTTTTACTTATCTGGCAGGGTGCGTTTGGCATGTTCCTTAAATGGCACTATACACCCAAAGAATTAAGGAAATTTTCATACCTGGTGCACGCGCAGTTCATCACGGGTGTTACGATCGGTATCTTCTCTTATTTTGGTCACTTGTTGATAGATGATTAGCGGGTTACACACATTCGAAAAAAGTAAAAAAAACGAGATGCTATACACCCCGTCCTGCCATGGATAGCCTGTTTTGCGTGTCCTGATCCGGCTATACCGGGTTCATGTCCATATTGCTCAATTCAGCTCAAAACCTGCTTGCCACTTACGTGTCAACTGCATTCGCCACAGGTTAACGGGACATTAGTAGTGTTTTATGGTCTATAGTTAAAAGAACGGCGAGGCGCAATATGGAGACCCCACGCGTACAGATGAATAAATATAATAAATCTGGTTTGTATACGCTGTTTAATCGTGGACCCTCATATTTCAGGCTAAACAGCTGCTTACTGGTTATGCTTGTCTGCATTGCTCAGCCGGTTCATGCCAGGCAGCCGCCCACCCTGGTACTGAATGATGCCTTCGCACCTCCCTATACCACTACAGCTCATGACGGTTTTCTCGATATCGTTGTGTCCGAGGCCTTAAGGAGGCTTGGGGTGAATCTAAAACTGATCAAACTGCCTCCGGAGCGTGCATTAATAAATGCGAACGCCGGTCTTGAGGATGGTGAACTGTCGCGCATCGCTGGCCTGGAGAAGCTTTATCCCAACCTGATGCGGGTACCGGAGAAATTACTGGATTTTGAGTTTGCCGCCTTTTCCAAAGACCCGAACATTCCAGCCAACTGGGATTCAATACGTCAATACAGTGTTGGCCATATTCGTGGCTGGAAATTCTATGAATACCACATGAAGGGAGCGGGCGTCATGTTAACCGCAACCAGCCCGAGACAGCTTTTTCAACTACTTGACAAGGACCGGATCAAGGTCGCCCTGTATGCACGCTGGATGGGCCAGGCACAGCTCAGGCAGATGGGAATAAAGGGGGTATACCAGCTCAAACCGGTACTGGCGAAGCGTGAAATGTTTATTTATCTGAACAAGCGACATGCACGCCTTGTGCCCAGAATAGACCAGGCGCTGAAAGATCTGAAACGGGAGGGTTTCTACAAACGCACTGCGGAAGAAAAATTATTCCCTTACGCTAAAGGTCCATTGTGAGTTTTCCGAACAAGCGAACCAGCATATTCAAATCACCCCTGGCACGCAGGTTAACTATTCAGATCATACTGGTCAGTACGGCCATTACCCTGTTTCTGACCGTGGCACAATTATACTGGATGTATCAGTCTGAACTGACAGGTGTTGAAACCGAGCTCCGTCAAGTCAAGCAGGTTCATACCAATGCTATATCGCAGTCCCTGTGGGCAACCAATCACAAGGAAGTCACCCTGCAACTCGAAGGTATCACCCAGATACCAAATATTATTTATGCCGCTGTCCATGAAGGCAAAAAACTATGGGCCGAGGCAGGCAGGGAAAATGCGCACAATACGATCAAACGCCAGTATCCACTGATAAAGCAACACCGTGGTGTAACACAGCGCATTGGCACATTGACCGTCGTTGCCAGCAAGGACAAAATTCAGGATTATGTCATTACCCAGGCAATCATCATTCTTGCCAGTAATGCCTTCAAGACATTTCTGGTTGCAGGATTCATGCTGTTCTTCTTCCATAACCATATAAACCGTTACTTGTCCAGAATTACAGACCATATGCACCAGCTGGATATTCAGACCATCACAAAACCATTATCCCTGAAGCGCATTGACACACACCAACCGGATGAATTCGATACCCTGGTCGATGCCGTGAATAAAATGCACTATAAAACAAACAAGGCACATACAGATCTTACAGACAGCAAGGATCAGTTCCATGCCATCGCCGATTATACAATTGACTGGGAGAGCTGGGTCAGCCCTGACGGGCAACTGATCTGGGTTAATCCATCGGTTACCAGAATGACCGGCTATACGCCAGATGAATGTTACGAAATGTCAGATTATCCCTTGTCCATATTGAGTGACATGGAACATCAAAAATATTTACGTCTGGAATTATCCGGTGCCACACGGGGATCGACTGTTGAAAATATCGAGGTTCAATTACAACACAAGGATGGCAGAAAAATCTGGGCCGCCATGTCGTGGCAACCTATTTATGATTCCGAAAACCAGTTCAGGGGATACCGTTCCAGTGTTCGTGATATCAGTTATCTGAAGGAAATCGAAGAAAATCTGAATAAACAGGTACAACTGCTTGAACGTGCGGAACATACACAAAAAGATTTGTTGCAAATCACACGGCAGGAAAAGGCACGTCTGACATCCCTGCTTTCAGCAATGAAGCTGGGTATCCTGTTTGAAGATGTAGAGAACAGGGTAATGTATACGAATCCTGCCTTTCGACGAATCTGGCTGATACCAGACACTATTGACCTGGGTAATCGGAAAACAACCGATGTACTTGAATTTTCCGGTAATGTCCTTGCCCGTCCTGACCATTTTTCACGCCACATATTGCAGATTATAGGTACACATGAGACCAGCGAAACATTTGAGTTATCCATGGCAGATGGACGTGTCGTCACACAGTTATCGTACCCGGTCAATGATCAGGATGGACGTTACATCGGCAGGCTTTGGGTATATGAAGACATCACGCGTGAACGCCAGACTGCCGAGCAGTTAATCTATCTCGCTGAACGTGATTCATTAACAGGACTGTACAATCGCCATCGATTCCAGGAGGAAATGATGCGCATTCTGGTCGAAGTAGATCGAAATGATGCGCATGGGGCGCTGCTGTTTTTTGATCTTGATGAATTCAAATATATTAATGATACATACGGACACCGTGCCGGTGATACAGTATTGATACGAATTGCCGGGGAGGTCAGTTCCCTGATCAGGAGAAATGAAATCTTCTCACGCATAGGCGGCGACGAATTTGCGATACTGACACCCAGGGCAAATGAAGATGAGACTGCCAAGCTGGCTGAACGTATTATTCGTGCTATTGGCCAGATTCCCTTCCGCTTTGAAGGGCAGAACCTGCGCCTGACCACCAGCCTGGGGATCGCCCTTTATCCATTGCATGGTAAAAATGCGGAGGAACTCATTGCGCACGCCGACACTGCCATGTACCAGGCCAAGGAGGCAGGCAAGAATGCCTGGCGTGTTTATCGTCAGGACCTCGCTGCATCTAAAGAAATGCTGAATCGCTTGAGCTGGAACGAACGCATCAGCAATGCACTGGAAAAGGGCCTGCTAAAGCTCCATTTTCAGGGTGTGTTCAACACCGGGGATGGCCAGTTCAGCCATGTCGAAGCCTTGATTCGAATGCTGGATGAAACCGACCCCTCAAAGATCATTATGCCAGGTTATTTTATCCAGGTAGCAGAAAAAACCGGCAAGATACTTGATATCGACCGTTGGGTTATTGCTGAAAGTATCCGCTTGCTGGCAAAAACACCAGACTTGAATGCCATTGCTGTCAATATATCCGGTCGTTCTTTTGATGACCCGAATCTTCCGGGATACATAAGAGACCATCTGATAGATGCAGAGGTTGATCCTGCCCGGTTCATGGTGGAGTTAACCGAAACTGCTGCCGTTTCAGATTTACACGATGCGCAACGGTTTATCGAATCCCTTCACCAGACCGGTTGCCAGGTTTGCCTGGATGACTTTGGTTCCGGATTTTCATCGTTTGCCTATCTGAAAAACCTGAGGGCGGATATTCTCAAAATCGATGGTATTTTCATCAGGGATTTACCCAATGACAGAGACAACCAGATTTTTGTTAAATCAATTGTAGATGTGGCGCGAGGTATGCATAAAAAAACAGTGGCAGAATTTGTTGAAGATGCAGAAACACTCGAAATGCTACGTGTCCTGGGGGTTGATCTGGTACAGGGATATTATCTCGATATGCCCCAGGCCAATCACCCTGCAATCAACAATGATAATGAATAAGTTGATCGGGGGTATGGGCATCAGAGAGTAAAATGGTCAGTGACTACCTGAAATCCATTTAAACTTGAGGGCTCAATTTAGCTCAGCATGTTGCGGGTTAGTTCATCTATATGTAATAAACAACCCCGCCGCAAGCAGCGGGGGAATTAAATCCTCGAAGATTAAATATTTTATGAATAAATAATCAGTGGGCTTTTCTGCACCAGAACTGGTACATACCAGCGAATATATCGGGGTTTTCCTGTTCAAAAATATTCCAGTTTTTAAGGCTCAGGTAATTGACGTCAGCCTTAAATTGTTTTGAATATTCAGCCTTGATTAAAGGGTTTGTTATTACAAATCCAAGAAACTCAAGTTTATAGTTATTAATAATATTTTCAAGTTGCAGTACAGTAAAACGATGTTCCTGAACATGAAACAATAAATCCCTGATTTCAGAAGCAGCATAGAAATCCTGTAAAGTTTGTACTGCAGCCACATCAGGGTGTTCTGTTTCTCTTATGAAATGTCTTAAAGACTGGATACCTTGCAGGTCAGATTGAAAACCCTTGTCAGCTATCAATTCCCGAAGTCTGACAATATGCTGACGCGCCAGTTCGCTGTATAAAGCGAGCTTAATAAATCCGCCTGGTTTCAGTACTTCAACCAGTACTCTTAATCCAGCTTCGGGATTTTTCATGTGATGTAATACTCCACTACATTCGACAACATCAAATCGTTGATTTAATTCAACCAGTTTTAATATATCTGCCAATCCAAATTTGATGTTCCTGATATCCATTTCCAGTGATTTTCTCTGTGCATACGCAATACTTGATCTGCTCAGGTCTATAGCCAGAATGTTTGATGACCTGAGACTCAGGGCAGTCGTTATGGGTTGTCGTCCGGTACCACATCCTGCAATAAGAATATTGGGCGAATCAGTTTCGGGTTCAAGTTCTGGTTTGTATGGTGAAATCTCATTTAAAATCTGCTGAAGAAATGGTTTTGGCTGACCCGTTGTAAGACTTGTCCATCGAGGATATGGGCTGGCTTCATACTGTGACTGAACGGCTACTGAAATCTCATCATCTACCGATGTTAATGGCTGGATTTTTTTAGAGAGTTCTGTTTCTTGCACAGTATTAAACACCAGGAAGGAAAGGGATGTTTTCAGTTTCTGGTCTAAATTATGGAAAGCCTTGATACACCATTGGCGAATTATTTTATTTAGATAAAGGTCTTGATAAGATGCAAGAAGGTATAAATCAAAATTAGAAGGGATGCCATTATTATTTATGGTGTTGACTATTGATTCTTCCAATAGTTGCAAGGATTGGTATTCTTTTTCACTCACCTGCCATATATATTCATTCAGGAAACACTGGTGCGCCAACGCTCTCACAAAATTAATACAGATATTGTCTCCCGAGGAAACCCCTCCTGTGACAATATAGTCTTCAAGTAATTTTTGTCGAATTAATACCAGAAATTGCTCAAGTCGCGTGTCTGCAATCAACTCATTCATAAGGTGTGCAATTAAAATACCTTCTGTTTTATTTGCTATTTCATTTATATTTACAGGAATTTCTAACTGAAAATATTGACTTATGTCATGGAGAATAATGTGATGACTGGTCGAGCTAACGCTAAAACTTGAAATTTGCGGGTGCTCAAGACAGCGAATAACGAGTTTTCTTGTTTCGTCTGATATGTTTGGTAATACAAAACCATACAGGGCTTCAGAAAAGTTTGTGAGTGCTGCAATATGATCCGGGTTAATGGACAATGCCTTACTGTAACTTGAAACAGCGGCTTCAATCTTGCCTTGTTTTAGTAATATGCTACCCAGGTTATTAAATGCATCTGCATAATCAGGGTTTATAGACAGTGCTTTATTGATACTTGCATGAGCCTCCTCTAATCTACCTTGCTTAAGTAAGGCACTGCCCATATTATTATGTGCCTCTGCCAGACAAGGGTTGTTTAACAAGGCCTTGTTATAGGCTGATATAGATTCCTCAAGTCTGTTCTTCTCCTGTAGTATATCACCCAGACAATTATAGGCCTCCGCGTAATCAGGGTGGATGGTTAACGCATTCCTGATACTTGTTTCAGCTTCATCAAGTTTGCCCTTTGCATATAAGGCAACACCCATATTGACGTGGGCGGCTACATAATCCGGTCTTATCTCCAATGCTTTGCCAAAACTTGCGATCGCCTCATCATATTTACCTTGTTCCTGTAATACAGAACCCAGATTGTTATGCGCCTCGGTATAGTTTGGGTTTAACGCCAATGCTTTTCTAATGCTGTTCAAGGCCATATCGAGTTTACCTTGATTCTGCAAGACGATACCCATGTTGTTATGCGCATCTGCATAGTCTGGCTGGATGGTCAATGCATGTTTGTATAATGTTATTGCCTCAGCCAGATCCCCTTTTTGTTGACAGATAATGGCAAGATTGGAATAAGCAGCTGGTAGAGGCACCTTGCTTTTTATGATAGTTCTGTAACCGACCTCAGCTGCCTGAATGTCACCTTGAGTATGTTTTTGTATAGCATGATCCAGGGTAGCAGACTGATTGATTGTGATCGGGCGTAATTTTTTTGCAGTACTCCCGGATCTTTTCCTTTTTTTTCTGGGTTTATTGCTCATCTTGATTTCTTGATATATTCACATTCATCGGTATCGGGGGGAATAGCACAACAAGTTAGTGATTCCGCAGATTGTATTAAAATTTCACATCCTGTTTTCTGCTAAACGGGTAATCTATATAACCTTTTTTATCACCTCCGTAGAAGGTATCCTGGTCGGGTGTGTTAAGCGGTATATCTGTTTTCAGTCGCTCTACCAGATCCGGATTGGCCAGAAAGGGCACACCAAAGGCCACCAGATCACAATCATCATTGGCCAGAGCGGCTTGAGCGCGTGCCTTGTCATAGCCATTGTTTGCTATGTAGATACCATTAAAACAGTCGCGTATTGTACGGTAGTCGACATCACGTTGACGGGTCAGCATGTTACCTTCGAGTACATGTAAATAGGCCAGTCCACGTGTACCCAGTTTATTGGCAATAGTCTCAAAGTGTTGTTGCGGGTTGGAGTCTGACATGGAATTAAAACCGTTTTCCGGCGACAGGCGTACACCGACACGATTAGCAGGCCAGATTTCACAGACGGCATCAAGTATCTCATTTAAAAAGCGCATACGGTTTTCGATACTGCCTCCGTATAGGTCGGTGCGTTTATTCGTTCCATCACGTAAAAACTGGTCAACCAGGTAGCCATTGGCAGCGTGAATTTCGATGCCATCAAAGCCGGCTGCCCTGGCCTGTTCGGCAGCATGTTTGTACTGGGCCACAATCCCGGGGATTTCATTGGTATCCAGGGCACGGGGCTCTACATATTTCTGCATGCCTTCACAGGTTACCGCCTCACCTTCCGGGCAAATGGCCGAGGGTGCCACGGGTGTTTGTTGTTCTGGTAGCAGGCTTGGGTGAGAAATTCGCCCGCAATACCAGAGCTGGATGAAAACAAGCCCTCCTTCTTTATGTACAGCATCGGTAATGCCTTGCCAGCCTGTGACATGCTCATCAGTATAAATACCGGGTGTAGCGGGGTAGCCAACGCCCTCCGCAGAGACTTGCGATGCCTCGGTGATGATTAAACCTGCGGTAGCACGTTGCCGGTAGTATTCGACGTTAATTGCCTGCGGTACATTGCCTGTGCCGGCACGGTTGCGAGTCATTGGTGCCATCACCATATGATTAGCCAGGGTCAGGTCACTGAGTGTAAAGGGTGAAAATAGATCCATGCCCATGATTTAATTCCTGTGTTAATGGTAAATAGTCAAATGATCGTATCAGTATCAGAGCCTTATTGATAATATGCAGGACTCGATTTGTCAATACTGTATCTGGATGATCCGGTCCTGTGATGCCTATATACGTATGATTTGCCCTGTAAAGTATTTATACTGCAATTATGCGCTTTTTAATGTTCTCCTCATTCTTTCTTCTTGTGATGACGTTGATGAACATCTACATTTGGCGGCGTTTTTTTAAAGTAATCCTGCATAACAGGGCCAGGGGTCTTGTTTCCGTGCCGATTATCCTGATGCTGGGTGATTTATTTTTTATTCTGGATATCGCTACCGGTATCATTCCTGATTCACCGGCCTTGTATATGATGACCAGTAGTTTTGTTGGCATAACCTTTATGTTATTTGTAGTGGCGATCATTTATGACCTGCCGATTACGGTATCCGGAAGAGTGCCATTTGATCAGTCGCGCCGCCGTGTCTTGAAAATGATTTTTGATGTCACGATGCTGATAGCGGCCGCTTCATACCTGTTACGCGGGTTCAGTCAGGGTATCAAGTTTCCTGAAGTGAACCAGGTCAGGGTCAAGGTGAAGGATTTTCCGTTTGAGCGTTTCAATCTCGTGCAATTATCTGACATTCATGTTGGCCGGACGATCAAGCGTGACTTTGTCGAAAAGCTTGTATCGCAGACCAATCAGCTGAACCCGGATCTGGTCGTTATTACCGGTGACCTGGTGGATTTACCCGTCAGTCAGATCGAATACGACCTCTATCCACTTAAAGACCTGAGGGCACCAGCTTATTTTATTCTGGGTAACCATGAATACTTTCATGGGCCGGGTGAGGCAATCGGCTATGTCAGACAACTGGGCATTATCCCGTTATTAAATAATCATGTAATGATAGGCAAAGGGAATAAACAATTCAATCTTGTCGGTCTGAATGATGTGATCGGGGCAAGTACGGGTCTTTTCCCGCCCGATGCCGCAAAGGCCTATAGCAAGGTCGATCAGAACAAGCCGTGCATTGTGCTGGCACACCAACCCAGAATGATAAACGAACTTGACGAATATCGTTGTGACCTGATGCTAAGCGGTCATACACATGGCGGGCAGATTTTTCCGTTTGGTTTATTAATCATGACAGCGCAACCTTATATTGCCGGGTTACATCGACATGCCCGTGGCCGGCAGATCTTTGTCAGTCGTGGTGCTGGTTATTGGGGCCCGCCACTGCGTTTTCTGGCACCGAGTGAGATCAGTCAGGTTATTATCCAACCGGCATGAACCGATTATTATTTATGGAAATTATTTATCCTTCTGGAACAGGACGGAGTTTTCGAAATGTTATAAATAAAATTGGAATTATGCCGATAATGATTGATTTTCTCAGGAAAGACCACGATAAACCATTATTATATCATGGAGTATTGGCTGAAGGAAAACACAAAAAAATTACCAGTTGAACCAGAGTTTCCGGTAGCATGCATCGCTCAGATAATTCAGATGCCATGATATTTGCCATTCTATTTTATAACAATTACCCTACAGTAACAGATACATATAATCTATGCGGGTTCAATTCCCACACAGCAAACTGTGGGGGAAGTTCATTGGTTTTCTAACGATAGATAACCTGAAGTGTCATTCAGTTCAGAACAGGAATTAAATGTTTATGCGTTCGACAGGATTAGCTATCTTGATTATATTGGTGATCAATTTTACAAGTACGGTTCAGGCACGGGAAACGCTGGTTATTGCTATTGCAGAAGATCCGCCTTATCATAACGCACAGGGAACCGGTTTTGTGAATGTACTGGAACGTGAAGTGATGAACCGGGTTGGATACGATGTAAGATTTGATAAATTACCAAGTGAACGGGCATTACTCTATGCAAATGAGGGCATCAGTGATGGTGTGGCCGACCGCGTGATCGGTATCGATAAATACTACCCGAACCTGATACGTGTTAATGAGCCGGTTATGACCTGGAATTTTGTCGCTTTTTCCAGGCGAACTGACATCAGGATTAATGGCTGGCAAAGCATCAAGCCATACTCATTGGGCATTGTTAATGGCTGGAAAATTCTTGAGCGCAATACTGAGGATGCCTTGTTCCGGACCAAGGTGAGAAATATTGATTTATTATTTACATTACTGAAAAACGGTCGAGCCGACCTGGTGTTAACAGAGGTCTGGCAGGGGCTTTTTTATCTCAAAAAACACCCGATTAATAATGTAAAACTACTGTATCCGATTCTTGTATCCAAGGTACAATTTATGTACCTGCATAAAAAGCATCGCAAACTGGCCCCAAAGATTGCCGAGGCATTACGTGGCATGAAGAAGGATGGCAGTTATCAAAAAATCGTTGACAAGATACTTACACCATTAAAATAATAAAGCATTTATAAAAATTGCATGATAAATAAAACCAGGAATAATCGGCCTTGGACATATAAAGGAATAGCAGGCAAGCTGATTTCAGCAACCATCCTGTTTAGCTCGGCAATCACCCTGGTCATCACTGTTTTTCATTTATACGAGAAATACAGATATGATATCAGCTTGATCGATTCCCGGTTCGCCGAAATTAATGCTATCCATTTATCCTCACTGAGAAATAATTTATGGCTGGCCGATAAAAAAGAATTACAGGTTCATCTAAATGGCATTCTGAAAATACCCGATATTCAATATCTGGAGGTATATGATAAAAACAGGTTATGGGCTTCAGCAGGGGTAAAAAAAGAAAAAAATGTAAAAATACATATCTATCCTATGACATACCCTTACAAGGGAAAAACATTAAATATCGGCTCACTGAAAGTAGATATTAATCTGGATAATGTGTACAGGAATGTATACAAGGAGCTATGGGTAACGTTGGCAGCGAATGGTATTAAAACATTTCTTGTGGCATTTTTTATGCTTTTCCTTTTTCATAAACTGGCCATTCGGCATTTGCATAAAATTGCCGAGAATGTTGATCACTTTGATATTAACCAACCAGATAAAGAATTAAAGCTGGACCGTAAGGGCAATTCAGCAAGTAACAGAGATGAGCTTGATTTGCTTGTAGATGCCTTTAATAAATTACAAAAACAATTAAAATTATTATTCTCATCTATGGAAAAGGAGGTTGAGCACCGTACAAAGGAACTGATAACTTCCAAAGAAGAAGCTATCCGTGCTAACAGTGCCAAAACAGAATTTCTTTCACAAATGAGTCATGAACTGCGAACTCCGATGAATGCCGTACTCGGTTTTGCCCAATTACTCGAAATGGATGAATCGCTCAATCAGATTCAAAAAGAAAATGCCGGAGAAATATTAATCGCAGGGAACCATTTACTTGAATTGATAAACGAAGTTTTAGACTTGTCAAAAATTGAATCTGGGAAATCAGAAATAATATTGGAGCCAATTATAATATGTAATGTGATAATGGAATCTGTATCTCTGGTCAGACCACTACTGGAAAAGAAAAATATCAGGCTTACGTGGGATAGTCATAAAAAAAATAACTGGACGATCAGTGCAGAGAGGTTCCGTTTGAAGGAGGTTATAATTAACCTGCTATCAAATGCGATTAAATATAATTCCAATAATGGTGAGATAATAATAAATTGTGAAGTGCATGATGATGTTCTGCGTTTGAATATCAGTGATACAGGGCCCGGGTTATCAGCCGAGCAACAACAACAGATATTTGAACCCTTTAACCGCGCAGGCGCGGAAAATACGAGTATAGAAGGAGCGGGAATTGGTCTGACAATAACAAAGCGTCTTACTCATCTAATGGGAGGTGAAATAGGTGTAATAAGTAACGTTGGTAGCGGATGCTGTTTCTTTGTTGAGTTCAAACTTATAGAAGCATAGCAATGGATATTGCGCATCAGATATAATTTTATAATTAAACTAATGAGAGTGTATTCATATGTCTGACCTGGTTTCAGAATTAAAGCATGAGCATTCGGATATCACCGATACTCTTAAAATGGTATTAAAGCTTGGGGTCAATTCCGGGGAAGGGAAAAGGCTGCTTTTTTCTGCAAGATCGGATTTACTTGCGCATCTTGAAAAAGAAGACATGAGGTTATACCCAGTCTTGTGGAAAGAGGCACAAAAAAATAATGACCTGAAGTCTACACTGGAATTATATGCGAGCGAAATGGAATCCATATCAAAACTGGCACTGGAATTTTTTGACAAGTATGAAGCAGGCGGGGATGATGAACAGTTTGCTACAGATTATAAGAAACTTTTCAGAATACTTATCAAAAGAATAATGAATGAGGAAACTGTGTTATACAGGAAATACGATGAATTAGACTGTCAGTAGTGTTACCTGATCAAATAAATACCTTTACCGCGAGATCAATACTTTTTCTTATCGGCAGGGGCAGGCAGTCGGGATCGAGGCTATCGAGCAGATTTTTCATCTCCAGACCGACCTCGGTATTGCCTTCAATGATCAGTCGTCGCTGAAAAAAGAGTGTATCCGGATCTTCATAGCGTGCTACGAGCCGAATAAACTCTTCCAGTTTTCCACGGATTGTGGTGGATGCCTGTGATTGTTTGTGTACCTTGATCCGTTGATTCCGGCAGCTGAAATACCAACTCAGGTTGAGGTCATCGATACTGATCCTGATGGTGTGATTTTCAAGAAAGTCCAGATCCCCATCCCGCAATGCCTCCGAAAAAACCTGCTGTAGTGCCGTTTCCAATACCAGGCCTTGTAGCCGAAACGGGACCCATGCGACCTTTTTAGCCAGAAAAAATGGCAGGTCATGGGTGATATGCTGTTTTATTGCCAAGGGTGGAAACATATGCCTTATATTAATAATTCACTCCGTCCGTAACTGATTAATGATAGTACTTGCCCTGTATTTTATATTGATCTAAATCAAAAAGCTTCCGCATTCCTTTTGTTATCCTGACACATTCATACACAAAATAAACAAGTATTGTATTTGTGTCAGGTATTAATGGAAATAGTGATGTATTTGCCAGGGTTATTACATACATTTGGAGGCGCCATGCGTAGCAAGTATGGCGAAAAAGTCCATAAGATGGCGATTAACGCCGGGTTTACCTGTCCCAATCGAGATGGTAGCAAGGGGACGGGTGGTTGCACTTTTTGTAACAATTCTTCATTTTCACCAAATGCACGGAAACCACCGTCGGTTCATGACCAGGTCATCAGCGGTAAGCATGTAATTCAAAAAAGGACAGGCGCAAAAAAGTATATTGCCTATTTCCAGGCGTATACCAATACCTATGCAGATATAAATGAACTAAAACGCTCGTATGATGAAGCGCTGGCCGTTGAGGATGTCATCGGTTTGTCGATAGGAACACGACCGGATTGTGTGCCTGATCCTGTACTGGCCTTATTGGCGGATTACCAGCAACAGGGTTATGAGATATGGATTGAGCTGGGATTGCAGTCTGCCTTTGATGACACGCTTGAGCGGGTCAACCGTGGGCATAATTTTGCGGAATATGTGGATGCAGCACAGCGTGCCCAGGGATTTCGGCTACAGGTTTGTACGCATTTAATCATTGGATTACCAGGTGAAAGTATGCAAAAGAGCTTTGCTTCATTTAACCGGGTACTTGAGGTGGGAACCCAGGGCCTGAAACTTCATCCTCTTCACGTGGTCAAGGGAACACAACTGGCAAATCAGTGGCGCAGAGGTGAATATACTGCAATCCTGTTTGATGATTATATCGACGTTGCCACTAAAATGATTCAACATACCCCGTCGGAAATTATTTTTCATCGTTTGACTGCAACGGCGCAACCGGATCTGTTGCTGGCACCCGACTGGTGTTCCAAAAAATGGCGAGTACTCAATGCCATCCATGATCGTCTGTTGACTCAGCATAGCAGACAGGCCGACTATATAGATAATAGCAAGTTGCAAAGGAAACTTTATGGAACTGGTATGTCCGGCAGGTAACTATCCCTCACTCAAGGCGGCGGTGGATCAGGGGGCCGATGCGGTCTATATCGGCTTCAAGGATAATACCAATGCACGTTATTTCGCCGGGCTCAATTTTAATGAAAAAAAAATTGGCAAGGCCCTTGAATACGCGCGTTCCAGGGCCGTCAGAGTGTATGTTGCGATCAATACCTACCCACAACCACTGATCTGGCCACGCTGGAAGCAGGCAGTGGACAAGGCAGCAGACCTGGGTGCCAATACCATCATTGCTGCCGATATCTCCGTGCTTGAGTATGCATCCACTACTTACCCCGAGATAAACCTTCATCTCTCGGTACAGGGATCGGCCACCAACTACGAATCATTACGTTTTTATCAACAGCACTTCAATATCCATCGAGCGGTATTACCACGTGTATTATCTCTCTCCCAGGTACATAACCTGGCTAAAATCAGTCCTGTCCCACTGGAAGTGTTTGCCTTTGGGAGCTTGTGTATTATGGCAGAAGGGCGTTGCCATCTGTCTTCCTATATCACCGGGGAGTCGCCCAATATGAGTGGCGTATGTTCTCCGGCCAGGTCGGTAGAATGGGTACAGAAAGGTAACATACTTGAAACCCGCCTTAACAAGGTTCTGATTGATCGCTTCCATCCTGAGGAAAAGGCCGGTTACCCCACCCTGTGTAAAGGACGTTTTGAACTGAATGGCAAGGTGGGGCATGTACTGGAAGAGCCAACCAGCCTGAACACCCTGAATCATATTCCCGAGTTATCAAAGATGGGTATCAAGGCAGTCAAGATAGAGGGTCGTCAGCGCAGTCCGGCCTATGTAGAGCAAGTGGTAAGGGTCTGGAGACAGGCACTTGATCATTATGCCTTGACAGGGCGTGACTTCGTACCAAAAAAAGAATGGACAGATGTATTGGCCAAGGTGTCTGAAGGCTCACAGACAACACTGGGGGCCTATTCCCGTCCATGGCAGTAGGCTAGGATAACCCTGATTATGAAACTATCACTTGGACCGATCCTCTATTTCTGGTCAAAACAGAAAATTTATGATTTTTACGAATCAGTAGCCGATACCCGGATTGATATTATTTATCTTGGCGAGACCGTCTGTTCCAAACGCCGTTCACTGAAAACACAGGACTGGATATCGCTCGCCAATGAGCTTGCAGAAAACGGCAAGCAGGTTGTGTTATCGACATTGACCCTGATAGAGGCCGAATCGGAACTCAATACCCTGAGGCAGGTCTGTGAACAACGTGATTTCCTCGTTGAAGCCAATGACATGGCTGCGGTTCAGTTGTTAAGCGAAAAGAACCGGCCTTTTGTCTCCGGGCCGTTTATCAATATCTACAATGCCAAAACACTTGAATTTTTCCATAGGCAGAAATTAAAACGTTGGGTGATGCCGGTGGAGTTGTCCGGCGAAACCCTTTCGCAGATTTTACAGCAAATAAAAGAAACTAAACTGGCCGAGGGCATTGAGACAGAAGTATTCAGTTATGGACAATTACCACTGGCATTTTCTGCACGTTGTTTTACCGCCAGGGCACATGAACTTCCGAAGGATCAGTGTGAGTTTGTTTGTGAGGAGTATCCGGATGGTTTGCCATTTACCAGCCAGGAGGGGGAAGAGGTTTTTACGATCAATGGAATACAAACACAATCAGGCCTCTGTTATAACCTGCTGAAGGAAATTCCTGACATGCAACAGATGGGTGTTGATATATTACGCCTGAGCCCGCAATACGAGGGGATAGAGCACGTCATACAGACGTTTTCCAATGTAATCCTTGATAAAGCCGGGCTTGAGCTGGAAGAAAAGCCCTATTGTAATGGTTACTGGTATCGCAAGCCGGGTAAGGATGAGATCGGAGCAGTCTTGCCCTGAACTGTGCTTGAGTGCGCTCCTGCAAAATACCCCGTCAGCTTGCTGCGGGGTGGCTTAATTTATGTCCTCTTGATTTACTGGTCGTTAACCACTGTATGGACATTAGCTTATGCAGCGGGTGTGGTTGTTCTGGTCACAGCAATCTCCATTGAGGTATTCCAGCTCCAGTGTGGAATGCTCAATTAAATAATCTTTTAGCAATTGTGATTTAATTAATGTTTTAATTTCTTCATTCTTGCCGGGAGATCCCTCAGTGACAATATGTGCTTCAAGTGCATTCGTATGCTCATCTAATTGACGAATGTGAACGTGGTGTACGTTGCAAACGCCGTCTATATTCTCAAGTGAGTTAATCACCTCAGCGATAGATAAATGTTCAGGGGTTCCATCCATCAGTATGTGTATCGTTTTAGGTAACTCTTTAAAACCCATATATAATATATATCCTGAAATCATAAACGTGATGACCGCATCAACCCAGATCCAGTCAAAAACCAGAATTAATGAACCGGCAACGATAACACCTACTGATGAAAGTGCATCGGAAACATTATGCAGAAAAGCCGCCTTGATATTCAGGCTGTCCTTTGACATGGTAAAAGTGAGTACGGCCGTGATGACATCGACTATTAAAGCAATTCCGGCAACAATTATTACCATCCAGCCTTCAATTTCGACCGGCTCCATGAGACGCAAGGTTGCCACATAAATCAAATAAAGGCCAATCAGAATCAATGTGGTTAAATTAATTAATGCTGCAATCAGCTCGGCGCGTTGATAGCCAAAAGTTTTAAACGCATCTGGCGGGCGCTTTGCGATTTTACGCGCAAAAATGGCAATTCCTAATGAAACAGCATCACTGAAATTATGTAGTGCATCTGCGATGAGTGAAAGGCTTCCTGACAGAATGCCGCCAATAACCTGGGCCACAGTCAGTAACATATTAACGGCAACCGCAATCAACAGGTTTCTGTCACCCGAAACAGCGTGATGGTTATGATTGTGATGGCTGGAACTCACTGATTAACAGCCTGTCGCTGAACTTGATAAGAGTAGTAATTTGAGCATCATATCCTGCTAGTTTTTATGACGCGAAAATATTTTCACGTTACCCTGCCTGTCAAAACTCAGTACATTATATGATTGCCTGCGATCACCCTGTTCCATACCGGGTGTTCCTACCAGCATACCTGGAACAGTTATGCCGGTTACACCCTCTGGCCTCAGTAACAGAAGTCTCTGTATGTCACGGTCTGTTACATGTCCTTCGATAACGTAGCCATCAATGACAGCAGTGTGGCACGAAGCATATCGTGCAGGCACACCAAATTTTTTCTTGTAAGCCGAATGATTATTTGAATTGATTGTGGTTACATCGTAGTTTTTTCTTTTGAGGTAACTGATCCATTTTTTACAACAGCCACATTTTGGATTTTTGTAGACGGTTATTTTATGAGAGATGTTAAATTCAGCGTACGTCAGTGTTGGTGACAACAAGCTGCCTATAATTAATATTAATATAAATCTGTCTTTCATGATATATGACCCTTTCTGTGTATCTAATAATATAGCTGATAATGATTAATACTGGAATCAATCAATATTAACAGTTTTAATTTAATTGCAATGCTGCATGTACCTTGCTTCTGGATTTATCCTTTACCCCTATGCTGCAATCCCGGTTAGACCATTAGAGGGGTTTTGTTCCCCCGGGATAGTATAAAAAATCGAGCGGCCTGGTTTCAATGTAACAATCATTCAACCATTTTACGGCGAGAGAAAAACTCATACAACACAGGTATAACAAACAGTGTTAGCAGGGTTGACGAAAACAATCCTCCCACGACTACTGTTGCCAACGGCCGCTGTACCTCCGATCCAACTCCGTTGGCCAGTAACATCGGAATCAGACCGAGGGCAGCAATGGATGCCGTCATCAATACCGGCCTGAGCCTTGATAATGCGCCATCAAATACAGCGGTACCAATATTACATCCATCTGTTACCCGTGTATTGATCGAGGTTACCATTACAACACCGTTCAGTACTGCCACACCAAACAGGGCTATAAAACCGATTGAGCCGGGTACTGAAAGATATTGCCCTGAAAAGTACAGGGCTGCAATGCCACCGATCAGGGCCAGAGGTACATTAAGCATGATCAGCATGGCCTGACCGATGGAGCTGAATGCAAAATACAGTAGCAGGAATATCAACCCCAGTGACAGCGGTACGACGATCATCAGGCGTGCCTGTGCCCGCTTCTGGTTTTCAAATTGCCCGCCAAACACCACTGTATACCCTGGGGGCAAATCGATCTCATCATTTATTCGTTGTTGCAGTTCCGCCACCAGGCCACCCATATCCCGGCCCTCTACATTACTCTGGATCACCACACGTCGTTGCACATCGTCACGGCGGATTTGTGGTGGGCCGGATTCGATGGCCACCCGTGCAACATCGCCCAGCTTGACCCAGGCACCACCGGGTGCTTGCAGGATAAGGTTGCGAATGGCCTCGACATTGTTACGGTACGCTTTGGCCAGACGCACATAGATATCGTATCGTTCGTTACCCTTGATCACCTGGCCCGCTGCTCGACCCCCTATGGAATCGGCTACCAGATCCATGACCTGGGCCACCGATATGCCGTAGCGCGCCAACTTGTCACGGTCGGGACGTATTGCAAGCTGGGCCTCACCACCGATCTGTTCCATCGCAACACCGCGAGTTCCCTTCACCTTTTTTACCAGTGCCTCGATTTCACTGCCTTTTTTGGCGAGCATGTCCAGATCTGAACCAAACAGCTTGATGGCCAGCTGTGCACGAACACCGGATAACAACTCATCTACACGTGTTGCAATCGGTTGTGAAAAAGAGAACAACAAGCCCGGGAATTGCCCCATTTTTTCTTCCATCAGCTTTTGCAGTGCCGGCCGATCGGTTGCACTGGTCCATTCATTAACCGGTTTCAGGCCAACAAATATTTCAACATTGGATACCGGTTCCGGGTCACCGCCGATTTCCGGCCGGCCGACGCGGCTGGTTGCATAGATAACTTCAGGAAAGGTCAACAATGCGGCCTCCAGTTTGCCGGCAACCTTCAGCGCGGTATCCAGGCTGGAGGAGGGTGCCAATGTGGAGCGGATATTCAAGGTGCCTTCTTCAAGTTCAGGGACAAACTCGGTTCCCAGCAATGGGACCAGTGCCAAAGAGGCTACAAACAAGCCCAGCGCAGTACCAATGACAATCCTGCGCCTTGCCAGTGCCCACGGCAGTGCCTTACGATAGAACGCCTCCAGAGGCGGCATCACATAACCTGGTTTATGTACCACACCACGTGTGAACAAATAGGTTGCCAGTGATGGTACCACAACCAGGGCGACAAACAGGGATGCCAGCATCGCCAATACAATTGAAATAGCCATGGGCTGGAACAATTTACCCTCAACACCCTCCAGGCTGAACAATGGCGCAAACACAATAATAATAATCATGACCGCAAAAAACACCGGGCGACCCACTTCACGTGCTGCTTCCTTTATCCGTAATGCGATACCATGTTCGTCGTGGGCCGAATCATAGGGATGCTTGTCGTTGAGGGCCTGTTTTTGATGCTCACCATGTTGTTGATCGGCATGTGTCAGGTGACCAAAGATATGTTCCATCATCACCACTGATCCATCAACCATCATACCGATTGCAATGGCGAGACCACCCAATGACATCAGGTTGGCCGACACGTTCCAGTATGCCATGGCCATTAAAGCCAGCCCGATGGAAATGGGGACAGATATCAGCACCAGGAATGTAGCGCGTATATTGACCAGAAACAGCATTAACACGATGACAATCAGCACAAAGGCCTCCAGTAATGCCTTGGTTACCGTTGACACCGCCTGGTCCACCAGACTGGACTGATCATAAAATGGTTCAAGTGTCACGCCATCGGGCAATGCCGTCTTGATTGCGGCCAGGCGTGACTTGATACCATCAATGGTTGCCTTGGTGTTTGCACCCAGACGTTTGAGTACCACCCCGGCAACCACTTCACCCAATGCTACCGGTTTGCCATTTGCATCACGCCGTGTGATGGAAACCGCGCCCTGTCGAATTTCAGGACCAAAAGCAACCCTGGCCACATCCTTGACACGAACGACTGTGCCATCTTTTTCCTTCAGAGGAATATTACCGATATCGCGCAAACCATCCTTTCCATTGCGTACCCAGCCAACACCACGGACAACCAGTTGCTCCTGACCACGGTCCATGTACCAGCCGCCTGCATTGCGATTGTTATCCTCGACTGCATTGACAACATCCTTGCCGGTCAAACCATATGCCAGCAAACGTTGTGGATTAAGCTGAACCTGATACTGGCGTACCTCACCACCGAATGACAACACTTCGGTGACACCACCAACCGGCATTAACAGTAATTTAACAATCCAGTCATTATAACTGCGTAATGTAATGGCGTTATATTTTATCGGGTCATCTGCGCGTAGAATATATTGATAGACCTGACCCAGGCCTGAGGTATTCGGCCCGATGCCTGGCGTACCAATTCCTTCAGGGATTTCTCCACGCGCAGTTTGCAAGCGTTCAAATACCAGTTGCCGGGCAAAATAAATATCCGTGCCTTCCTTGAATACAACTGTAATAACGGATAAACCTGTTTTGGAGATCGAACGGACTTCTTCCACATCGGGCAACGCGTACATGACCGCTTCTATTGGAAATGTGATCAGTTGTTCAACTTCTTTTGCAGCCAGCCCACGTGCCTCCGTATTGATTTGCACCTGGACATTGGTAACATCCGGAAATGCATCCAGGTTAAGTTTTGGTAATATCAGCGTGGCACTAACAGCAGTTGCAATTAGTGCGATGAGTACCAGCAAGCGGTTTTTGACAGACCAACTTATGAGTGAATCAAGCATGGTGATGGCCTCTAGTGATTATGAATTTTAAAACCGGCTTTCGCCAGTTCAGACTGGACAAAAAAGGCGCCCTGGGTGACAACACGGGTACCGGGTTTAATGCCTTCAATTACCGCTTTACCATTACTGAAACGTAGTAATTTAACTTCTACCGGCTTGAATTCACCTGGCTCATCCTGTTCGACCAGTATCTGCCAGTCTCCATCCTGGCTTCGTAATACCGCTGACTCAGGTAATACAAAGGCAGTGATTTTATCAGATGTCTGGATGATGACTTTAACAAACATACCGGGGTGTAATATGTCTCCGGGATTTTTTACCTCCATCCGAATAGCCAGTGTTCTGGTGATTTCATCCAGTGTATGATGTAGTTGACTGACAGTTGCCGACAGGTTTTTGTTACCTGCCCTGACCCGGGCCAGGTTACCAATTTTGATCAGCTTCATTTGGTCCGCAGTAATCCGTGCCTCAACCCACATGACAGATTCGTCTGAAATGATCATCAATACCTTCCCGGCATCAACACGTTCTCCCACAATAAAATCATCATGCAATACACGGGCATTTAATGTAGAAAGGAGCTGAAAGGTGCCGTCGGACAGCATGGTATTACTATCCTTAAGCAGACGATCAATCTGTGGCTGGCTCATGCCGTAGGCCTTGACCTTGGACAGTGCCAGGGACCGGGCTACCTTTGCCTCTGTATAGCGCCGCCCTGACAATACCTTGCGTCCCAGTTTTCTGACACGCTGCCACTCACGGTCTGCAACCAGTAATCTACCTTGTGCCGAAGCCATTTCAACACTCGACAAGGTTACCAGTGGTTGGCCCTTTTTTACTAAATCACCCAAACGGGCATGCCGTTTTATCACCTGGGCCGCAATACGTGGTGTGATCTTGATGGTTCGATAGGCGTTTAATTTAACTTCACCTGGCGCTGCAATACTTGAAGTAACCTGTGCAGGCATTAATGAAGTAACCTTGATTCCTGCCGTTTTCATCTGCATAGCTGTGATTATGACAACGCCTTTTCCCTCATTGTGATCCCCATGCTTTTCACCTTTTATATCAGCATTTCCGGTATCATCTGACCTGGTATGAGGCTTTCCTGAATTATGGTCTTCGGCATAAACATACTGCCCGGAAAATAACAGGCCAGTAATAATGATTGTGATTAATTTTTTCATATCAATTTGATTCCGTAGTCAGGTTCAGCCAATCATCTATACTGGCCGTAGCAAGCATCCAGTCAAGGCTGCTTTTCCAAAGTTTACTCTGTAGTTCAACACCGGCGACTTGAGTATCCAGGGTTTGTTTCAGTTGCACCAGGTAATCAGAGGTGCTCATATCACCCGCACGCCATAATCGTTTAATGGATTCGAGTTGTCGTGTGACACTGGATTGCCCGGTTTTTTTCCAGGCAAGCCAGGCTTTTCGTAGTAGTTGCAGACGTTGTGTACTGGCGAGTACCTTGCTACGTTGTTCACGAAAAGCTTGTTGTGCCAACTGTTGGCGTTCAATAAGCCTTTGTTGGGCAACCTCAATTTCAGCACTGTAGGTATTACGCACATTGAGTGGAACGGACAGGGTAATCCCCACCAGGGAATCACTGCCATCTTTTCCACCACGCAATGCTATCGTCGGATTAACACGCTTTTTACTGCGGCGCAGATCAACGGTATAACGTGCAATACTGACTTCGGCTACATTTGCGCGTACACCGGGTAAAGTATGCAGGAATGTCTCAAGATCATCTGGTAATCCGGCTTGTGGCAATTTATCACGAAGTGCAGGGATGTTAACCGGAGGTGATATAAAAATTGCGTTTAATTTTTCACGTGCCGTTACCAGTTCCGTTAATGTCCTGGCATGAGAGATAACCGACTCACTATGTGCCAGCCGGGCAAGATCAAGTTCTACCTGACTGAGATCACCCGATTTGTGTCGCAGTTCGGCTATACTCACGAATTCACTCATCAGGCCCAGAGTTTGTTCAGATAGCGTGGACAGCTCTGACTGTGTATCACGTTCTATATAGCTGGATACTAAATCATACTGTAGCCGTAACACGGCCAGTTCAAAATCCGCTTTCGCCTTGACCAATCCTGCTTGAGCAACACTTGTCAACGATCCCCGCAGGTCGCCCAGATCAATTTTCTGGCTGAGCTGAAGATAACTGGAATCGATGCCCGTCCTCTCGGTATCCAGCTCCAGTTCAGGATTATACACCGCCTGTTGAGCGGCCTTGAGTCGTTTAAGTGAAGCCTGCATGGCGGCGCGGGATGCCTGCATACGTGGATGTTGATCCAGTGCAGCCCTGATCATCGCCGTCAAGGCATCTGGTGCCTTTACAGTAAATGACACCATTTTTATGTTATTTGCGGCTGAACTTTCAGCAGCTTGCAGACGTTGCAATGGTGATGACACCAGCAATACAGCCAGTAAATACAAAACTTTTTTCATTATCTGAATCCTTGTAAGCATAACACTTTGCACAGAACAGGTTACTGGTCTGTGTTATTGAATGGTATAACTGTATTCAGACTACAGGTGGAGGAGTGGGGGGATGCCTTGGTTGAGAGATAAAAGTGAATTGAGCCTGAAAATCCGGGTTGCTTTCCATGACAGGCTGATAAACCGGAATGGATGATGCCAGGCCTACAAAGTGGGCTGCACTGTGGCAACTATGGTCCCCGTCATGTGAATCATGGTCGGAAGGGATGTTTTGAGATGATTCCAGATAGTGGTGACCAGGGGTTAAGTTAGTGGTATTAAATGCCATTGCCGTCTGGGAAGACAGCAGAAACAATATTAAAATGGCGGACAGAATGCGTTCCATGGTGTATAGGATAGCAAAAAAGATAATAAGTTCAAATGATAATTAGCTTCATTATATGGATTTTGTTTCGTCACCCGGCACAACATGATAACTGTTTCACATCTTTATTAAAAGTTTGTGCCGTTAATTTAAGGCCTTCTACCATAGTCAGATAGGGAAATAACTGATCGGCCAGACCCTGTACGCTCATGCGATTGCGAATCGCCAGGGTCGCCGTCTGGATGATTTCGCCACCTTCGTCGGCCAATACCTGACAGCCGACAATACGACCATTGCCTTTTTCAGCGACCAGTTTGATAAAACCGCGGGTATCCATATTAGCCAACGCACGAGGCACATTTTCCAGATCCAGCGTTCGGCTCTCGACATCCAGTCCCTGGGTCTGTGCCTGTTGTTCATTCAAACCAACTGTAGCCACCTGCGGATAGGTAAATACGACTGCGGGCATGACTGATAAATCGATCGCTACATCATCCCCGGTCATATTACGTGCAGCACGTGTACCTGCGGCGGCGGCGACATAAACAAATTGTGGCAGGCTGGTGCAATCACCTGCGGCATAAATATGCTCCACATTTGTACGCATGTGGTCATCTATGATGATATTACCGTCCTTGTCTGTTTTTACACCGGCATGTTCGAGTGCCAGTGTATCTGCATTGGACTGGCGACCGGTGGCAACCAGAAGTTGATCGCAGCCTAGCTCACCTTTTTGTGTGCCGACGGTAAAATTACTGCCATCATGGCTGATAGCATCCGGAACCGTATGCAGTTCAACAATTATACCTTCGTTTTCAAATACAGCCTTCAGCCCTTCACCAATTTCAGCATCCTCTTTTGACAACAAGGTACTTCGTGCCATGATGGTGACTTTTGACCCCAGATGCCGAAATGCCTGAGCCAGTTCAAGTGCAACGACCGAACCACCCAGCACAACCAGATGCTCCGGAACAGATTCAGCAACCAATGCCTCGGTTGAAGTCCAGTAGGGTGTATCTGCTAGTCCATCTATTGCCGGAATCATCGGATGTGCGCCTACGGCCAGCAAGTAACGATCGCCTGTTATTTCCGTTTCTGATCCATCGTGCATGGCAACAATCAGGGTCTTACTGTCCTTGAAACGTGCCGTGCCACGCATCAGGGCAATACCCGGAGTGGACTCCAGAATGCTTTCATATTTGGCATAACGCAGTTTTTCTACCCATGCCTGTTGCTGTGCCACCATGGCTTTTCGATCAATGACCGGTGTATTAAACGGGATACCATCAAAGGCATGATGAGCCTGTTGATATGCAATATTGGCCCCACGAATAGATATCTTCGATGGTACACAACCCGTATTGACACAAGTGCCACCTATTATATCAGCACTCTCGATAATCGTGACGTACGCACCTTGTTCCACTGATTTGATCGCGGCAGCAAAGGCACCGGAACCCGTACCCACTATCACTATATGTAAATCACCGGTTATCAGTGATGCCTGAAAACCCTTTGACTCGACAGCCTCGAGCAGCCGGTTAGTGTCTGTATTTTCGTGTGTTTTAACAGTGGCCATACTGTTCGCAAATGAAACGGTTGCATTGACACCATCGAGGGCATTCAGCGCATCCTGTACGTCTTGTGCACAGTGGTCACATGTCATCCCTTTAATGAAAATATTGACGTTACTCATAAATGCTTCCTGTGTTAATAACCGTACAGATTATTTTTTTAACGTTGATTCATATCCTGCATTTTTTGTTGCATTGGTCAGCGCCTCTATATTTGTCTTTGCGGGGTCATAGGTAACTGTGGCAGTTTTTGTACCAAAGTCGGCCTTTGCATCAATTACCCCTGGCACTTTTTTAAGTGCCTTGCGTATCGTGATGGGGCAGAACTTGCAGGTCATACCCGGCACATCCAGCACAACTGTTTTAGCTTCAGCCGCAGTTGCTGATGTCATGAAGGGTGAGGTAATCGTAGTGAATGCGATTAATAGTGAGAATAATACTGAACGAATCATTTTTTTACTCCGCCATGTTAAAATTAAGGATTATTCAAGAAACACCAAACCATAATAGGGAAAGGTCAGCAGCGCGATTACCAGTATCGATACCACCCAGAAGATAATGCGTTGGTTGCGTAATGTCCCTGGTACGGCACAGGCGTCGCCGGGTGCACATTGTCTGGGCACGATGTACAACTTACGAAAAGCCAGAAACAGAAATACCAGGGTGATGCCGATAAAAACAGGGCGATAGGGTTCAAGTGCAGTCAATGATCCTATCCAGGCGCCACCAATGCCAAGAGTCACCAAAACCAGAGGACCTACACAGCATAAAGAGGCACCAATCGCTGCCAGTGCGGCGGCTATCATGGAACCTTTACCGGCCTTTGGGCTTGTGTTTGTTATCGAATCAGGCATCTTGTTTCTCCACATGACATGATTTACAGAAAGTTTAAACCCTGTACCCGAGGCCAGAGTCAAGAGGTTTATATAGTAGCATATATATGCTTGACCATATATATGGATAATCATATACTATAGTCATGACTGAAGCCGGCTTCTTCAAACAACTGAGTAACGAAACCCGTCTGCGATGCCTGATGTTAATGCAAGCAGAAGGGGAGTTATGTGTATGCGAGTTAACCCATGCACTTGGATTGTCACAGCCCAAGATATCCCGTCATTTAGCGCACTTGCGCCAGGCCGGTCTGGTACTGGACAGGCGGGCAGGCCAATGGATTCATTACCGTTTGCATGATGCATTGCCTGAATGGTCACGTACGGTATTAAACGTGACGTCAGATAACACAATGTATAGCGAACCATTTGCACATGACAGTCACATGCTTAAGGCCATGCCAAATCGTCCCGGTGCCAGCTGTTGTGCCTGATTATCTCAGGAGAGGGGTATGAACCTGTTATTTTTATGCACGGGTAATTCCTGCCGCTCACAAATGGCGGAAGGATGGGCCCGCAAACTGGCCGGTGATGACCCTGACATTAATATTAATGTACAGTCCGCGGGTATTGAGTCACATGGAATGAACCCGCATGCTGTTTCAGCACTGAAAGAAGCGGGGATAGATATATCGCATCAGCAATCCACCAAACTGACAGACGAGATGATTAAACAGACCGATTACGTTGTAACGGTATGTGGTCATGCAGATGAACATTGTCCCGTTTTGCCAGCCCACACACGAAAAGAACACTGGCCATTAGAAGACCCTGCCAGGTCAGGTGGCAGCGAAGATGAGATTATGCAGGTTTTTTATGCCAGCCGTGATGACATTCACAGTCGGGTAAAAGACCTGCTGAAACGATTGAAGGATATGCAAGGATATGAACCTGTTTGAACGATATCTGACACTGTGGGTATCCCTGTGCATTATTGCAGGGATAACCCTCGGACATTTATTTCCGATACTATTTCAGACCATTGGTAAATTCGAGATTGCACAAATCAATATACCCGTTGCAGTTCTGGTATGGTTAATGATTATCCCGATGTTATTGAAGGTTGACCTCAAGGCGTTAAAGGGAGTCCGCCAACACTGGCGCGGGGTAGGTATCACCTTGTTTGTAAACTGGGGTGTAAAGCCATTTTCCATGGCACTGCTGGCATGGTTGTTTATCGGTCTGTTATTCAGGCAGTGGTTACCCGCAGAACAGGTTGACAGTTATATTGCCGGTTTGATTATTCTTGCTGCCGCCCCCTGTACCGCGATGGTATTTGTATGGAGTCACCTGATGCGTGGTGAACCTCATTTCACCTTGTCGCAGGTGGCATTGAATGATGTCATTATGATGTTTGCCTTTGCACCTGTTGTTGCCCTGTTACTGGGACTGGCTTCAATAACCATACCCTGGGATACCCTGTTATTATCGGTGCTGATCTACATCATTGTACCATTGATTATTACCGGTCTTTGGCGGCACCGGATTTTACGGCATGAACACGGATATACACGACTGGGTCACCTGCTAAAAGTCTTGCAGCCCCTGTCATTGATCGCGTTGTTATCTACCCTGGTGTTGTTGTTTGGTTTTCAGGGAAATCAGATCATTGATCAACCCCTGGTGATCCTGTTGCTTGCCATACCTATTCTGATACAGGTATTGTTTAATTCCGGTCTGGCTTACCTGATGAATCGAGCAGCACGTTCGCCACATTGTGTAGCGGGACCTTCTGCATTGATTGGTGCCAGTAATTTTTTTGAGCTTGCAGTGGCGACAGCGATTGCCATGTTTGGTTTTGAATCAGGGGCGGCACTGGCCACTGTGGTTGGTGTCCTGATAGAAGTCCCGGCCATGCTGTTTGCTGTTCGTATCGTTAACCGCAGTCGTGAATGGTATGAACATAAGCAGGGTATCGCCACATATGATGAATGTTGCCCTGTGGATGTTCATCTGCATACAGGCCATTAATATAGACAGGAAATGCGGGCTAGTCCTGATTGGCCAGCGTTTCAACAATGGGGCAGTGTGTTTTACCCCCGGATGTACAGGCAAGGATCAGTTCATCCAGTGTGTTTCTCAATGCAGTCAGATCAGAAATTTGTTGATCAATCACGTAACGCTTGTGTTCTGCACGTTTACGTACATCTTCACAATGACCATCGCCCAATTCCAGTAATTCTGCAATTTCCGCCAGACTGAACCCGAGTTTTTGGGCACGTTTAATAAATTTAATACGATCAATAACATCTACAGAATAATGCCGGTATCCACTTACAGGTTTCCCGGGTTCCGAGATCAGACCAACCCGCTGATAATAGCGTATCGTCTCGATATTGACCCCTGCAGCCCGTGCCAGAAAGCCAATCGTCAGTGATTTAGCCATCATGTTTTCACTTCAAACAAGGCGTGGTACAACGGTATAATGTATGGTTTGCCGGGGGCTGCTGTTAACATTACACTACTCAGATCTGATGAATAGCTGTATCTGAACAGCCTTCTTTTTGTCAGTTATATACTGGATTTTGATCGCTTTCTGTTTGCCGCCAATCATCGGTTTCAATATCTCGATTTCGAGTGATCCGGGTGCCTTGATCACTATTTTGCCGGATAATGTCGCCGCGATATTACCGATGGATTCAATAATGGCCCCGTATGTTTCCAGATCTACACTGTTCAGATTGACATCAAGTACAGGTTGGGGTTTATACGTGACTGTTTTCAGAGTGGTTTGTTTTACTTTTTTCAGTTCGACAAGTTTAAATCCGGAGCCTGAAAATACGGATGAAAGTTTTTTAAAACTTATCCCGGATGAACTCTTGAAACTAACGATCCCGGATTTAAGATCAATATTCACGCTTTGAGGTTGCACACCGGGGACCTTGGCAATGTTTTTGCCGACACTGTAAACGCAAAATGCGCACACCATGCCTTTAACCTTACCCTGGTAAACAAATTCTTTTGCATTGGCATGCATGCCCCAGAGCACAATTAACAATATTAAAGATATTTTTTTGCTCATGTTTATATTCCCTTGACTGCTTGATGGCTCGCAGGCCTGTTATTTTTGAATAGATCCAGTTCCTTGTTGCCAGACAGGATTTATAACTCATATATTATATCACTGCTTTTTGTCCCGTTAACTTACGACGCGAGCATCAATGTGAGGGCATGGAAGCGGTATAGCCAAAAAAAGACCGTCTGCCGCAGGGACGCGGCAGACGAGCGGCCAGGGATGGCATCTTTTGCCTGGCTATGCCGGTTTCATGTCCGCAATGCCCTGTTTGGCTCAAAACCGGCTTGCCGTTTACGTTTCAACTATATCTGTTACAGGTTAACGGGGCGGCAGTGTAATTATATAGTATATGTCGATTCAAGCTAAAGACCCCATCTTCCCGTCAAGCCCTGTAACCATATGTTTTAACTACTTATTAAGATAATAATGCATTATTATTAAAATAATTCCCTTTTCCCCTTGACCTGGAGTTAACTCCACACTGTATCCTTGGTTCAAGTTAGTCGTTATTTGAAAAAAAACTGAAAATTCATTGAACCTGGAGGGGACTCCAGACTGTCATAGTGTTAGAAGCTGCATGGAAAAGGTGAAAATTTTGAACAACATTAAGTATAACGTATGTGGATTGGCCGTCTTGTTGGGCCTTGCCAGCACGGCCGTTCTGGCACATGACCCGGTATTTGGTATTGGGCCGCATGTATTATTCAAGGATGGATTCGAGCTGGCTTTGGGAGTTGAGTCTGAAAAAGCCGCTGACAAGAAGGAACAGGCACTGCAACTGGAAGTGACTTATGGCATTACCGGTGACTGGGCCATTGGAGTCGATTTGCCCTATGACTATAAAGATGACGGTACGAATAGCAGCAACGGTATGGGTGATTTATCTGTATTTAGCAAATACCGGTTCTGGCGCAAGGACTCCCTGGGCCTGCAGGAATCGGCGGCTGTTTTAGTAAAGGTAATTACAGATACTGCAAGCACATCCAAAACGCCGTTTCTGGGCAAGGGTACGACCGATACAATTCTTGGCCTGACCTATGGTTATGAAGGTCGAAGATGGTATCGCTGGGCTGCTGCCCGTTATCGGTTTAACGGCAAGAACAACGCCGGCGTTGATCGAGGCGATAAAATCCTGCTGGACTTTGTCGGCGGTATACGCCCGACACCAACCGGATATCTGGAACCGGACACCGTCTGGTTGCTGGAACTGAATGGTGAATATGGCAAAAAAGCCAGCTTCAATGGTAGCAATCTTGCCAATACCGGTGGGACAGAGTGGTTTATCTCACCGGGTATTTTCTGGACTAAACGAAACTTTGCCATCAAGGCAGGCGTACAGATTCCTGTTTCAAGTAATTTAAACGGTAGCCAGAATGAATCTGATTACAGGGCAAAACTAATATTTGAATGGCATTTATAAACAGCAGTATTGAATAACACAAGAGGTAATGACGATGAAGAAAATAATATTGGCAATTGCAATGAGTATTTTAATGATACAAACCGTACAGGCGGCCGGAACGCAGTATGAAATGCGTGTCGATGGACTGGCCTGCCCATTCTGTGCCTATGGTATCGAAAAGAAACTGAAGGCCATTGAAGGAACATCAAACATCAGTGTCGACCTGAATAAAGGGCTGGTAAAGGTTGAAATGGCAGAAGGTAAAAGTCTGACTGAAGACAGGATGAAAAAATTATTCAGTGATTCAGGCTTTACGTATCGCAGCATGAAGAAAAAGGCACTTTAATTTATTGTTATATCACAAGGTAACAAAATATGAATAATCAGGAATTAATGACAGATAAAATGACCGGCAATGGAAAAGGTGTGACTATTTTTACCCTGTTCACCACAACGGGAACATTGATATGTTGTGCGTTACCTATAATCCTGGTTACCCTTGGAATGGGTGCAACGGTTGTTGCCATGACCAGTACGTTCCCTTTCCTGATTACGCTAAGTCAGCACAAGATCTGGGTATTTGCATTTTCAGGGCTTATGTTACTGGCTTCCGGCTGGTTAATGTTCCGCTCCGGCCGTAGCTGTCCAACAGAAAAGAAGCTGGCCCATGCCTGTAGCACTGCACATAAATGGAATAAACGCATCTACTGGACTTCAGTCGTGATCTGGGTTATTGGTTTTACTGCGTCGTATCTGTTGTTGCCGTTACGCATCTGGTTAGATGTTTAACACAACCAGTGTATGGATCTGCTGAAAAAGAAAATCAGTAGCTCCGGTTTTATGCCAGTGTGAGCTACAACCTGGCGCAGATGAATAAATAATATTGGCGGGGTTTTAAATGACAATCAAGATAGAGATTTTTGCTTCACCCGGCTGCAGCAAGTGCGGGCATGCCAAGGATGTATTACGAAAACTGGCACAGGAGCTGGGTAGTGATAAAATCCAGTGGTGTGAAATCAATGTGCTGGATGAAATCGATCATGCAGTTGAACTGGGCGTGCTGTCCACACCCTCTATCGCTATTGATGGCGAGCTGATTTATACCAGCTTGCCATCTACCAGTAAACTGCGGGCAGAGCTTGAAAGACGACTCAATTCAGATGGCAATGGAGGACAGGTTTGATAACGCTGCTACTACTTGCAGCCTCACTATTAGGGTTACTGGCTTTTTTTGAACCCTGTACAATTGCTACACACACATTATTTTCGGTGCATGCCAATAAAATTGCCGGTAGAAAATGTTGCCAAAACCTGCTGGCAGTCTGGCTTGCCCGAACGGCCCTGTTGGCAAGTCTGTTCGCATTATCTGTATTACTGATCGGCTCACCACAGTGGGGAACGTATACACCCGGTATTATTCTGACAGTATTCGCGGTCGTATATGTAATTTCCCGCTTTACCTATATTCCGATACCTCATCTTGAATTCTTTAAACTGGTTCCCGGTGGCAGAAGACTGCCTTTTGCCTTGCAACTGGGGCTAACCCTTCCTGCGTGTACCATTCCGCTTGTACTCGTTATTATCGGACTGTCGCTCATGGCAGGTTCGATAAGTGCCGCCCTGTTGGCGGGCCTGCTATTTTCAACATTATTTACCCTGCCAATGGTCGTGGCCTCATACACAGGCATCCACGGAGATGCACGAAAATTACTCAACAGGGCAGCCAGAGCCAGTCCCTGGCTGACTGCGATATTACTACTGGCTGCCGCCTTGTATCTACTGATTCCTGCACTGGACATCAATACCCAAATGCTCAAGGATAGTTTGCAAACAGCCAGCTGGACGGGCATTGGCATTGCATTTCTGGCGGGATTTGTATTCAGTTTTAACCCCGTGGCATTTGCCTCTATTCCGATGATGCTGGCCTATGTCACCAGGGCCCACGAAGAGCGCCGCGCCATCTTCATGGGTAGTGCCTTTGTGGCTGGTATGCTGGTTACGCATGTGTTACTCGGTGTAATAGCCGCGCTGGGTGGTGAATGGGTAAAGAATGTAATGGGTCGCGAATGGGGCCTGGTGCTGGGTCCGTTACTGATCATCATGGGCCTGATATGGTCGGGTGTGTTGAGTATTCGATTGCGCTGGTTCGGTGTAAAAGGGCGTAAGATCACAGGACTATGGGGTGCATTTTTGCTGGGTATTCCATTCTCTGTTGCTGTCTGTCCTTTTTGTACGCCTGCTTTGCTGGTTACCCTGACCGCCAGTGCCGCGATCGGCTCGGTCGGTTTCGGTTTTGCCTTACTGCTGGCCTTCGCACTGGGACGCAGTGTACCCATCATAGCAGGTGCCTGGAGTATGGGCTGGCTGGAATCACTACAGATACTTTCACGTCATCAAAAAGGAATGGAAATCATTGCCGGCGTCGTACTGGTTTTGACGGGCCTGTATATGCTCAATGAGTACTTTTTCATTATTAAATACTAGGTTGTTAGACCACTAGGGGTCTGTCGGGCCTGGAATGAATCTGGCTGTGACCACCTGAATCTGACAGGTTATGAGGAACAGATATGCGTATTACATGGTTTATTTTATTATCAGTTTTTATGTCGTTAACAATGGCGGAACCTGCAAAGAAGCTGGAAATACAGAAAGTCACAAATGGCATCTATGCCCTGGTGGGTCAACGCGGCCCCATGTCAAAATGGAACTTTGGCACCAATGCCACATTCGGGGTCATCATTACCAGAGAAGGTGTCGTTCTGATTGATCCGGGGGCAAGTTACAAGGCTGCGAAATATATTCATGAAGCCGTTATGACGATTACTGATTCTCCCATTGTATGGGTAATCGATACGGGTGGCGAGGATCAACGCTGGCTGGGCAACAGTTACTTTAAATCACTGGGGGCGCACATTATAGCGAGCCGCGCGGCCATTAAATATCAACGGGAAAACGCCAACGATCAATTAATACGACTGGACGGGCTGATAACGGCAGCACTCGCAAAGGGGACAACCGATGTTTATGCAGATGAATCTTTCGAGAAAGAAAAAACACTGACAGTCGGCGGTGTTGAAATAGTCCTGAAACAGGATGGTGTTGCCTACACAGCAGGGGATACCTATGTATGGTTACCAGAGAAAAAGGTGGTATTTAGTGGTGATATTATATCGGTGGAGAGAATGTTGGCAATAGCCATTGACTCCAAAACAGAATCATGGATTAAAATATTCAAAAACATAGAGAATCTGGAGCCGGAATACATTATCCCGGGGCATGGTCATGTCACCAATATAACAAAGGCAAGGGCAGACACACTGGACTATCTTGTATTACTACGTCAGGCTGTAAAGGAATTTATAAGCAAAGGTGGCGAGATAGAAGATGTAAGCACATTAAACCAGTATCCTCTGTCACCATTCGAACGATTAATTGGCTATGATATGTTAATGGGACGAAATGCATTGCACGTTTATATGGATCTTGAATGGGAAATGCCTGGACATTAACCTATCACTGTGGAATCTGAATTATGAATACATACCGCATCGGTGACATCACAAAAAAACTCGGTCTGAGTGCAGATACCTTGCGTTATTATGAGAAAATAGGCCTATTGGCCAGGATATCACGTACGGAATCCGGTATCCGGCAATACACGGATAAAGACATATCAAACCTGAAATTTATCCAGCGCGCACAGAAAATGAATTTTAAACTGGCGGAAATATCAGACCTGTTAAAGATGCGTGAAGACCCGCAGCACGCCAAAGATGAAATTCGCCAATTAACATCTGTTAAATTAAATGACATAGAAAATCAGTTGAATGACCTGACGAAATTGCGCAATGAATTAACCTTGCTAATGAATCTATGCCGTGGCAGTGAGGATGGCTGCCCGATTATAGAAGGCATTGAAACCCAGGAGTAAGTACCAGTCCGGAATAAGATTCGGAGTTAATAAAAAATTTCTTTAATCTTTGAGGGTTAAATTTCCCACTGCTTGCAGCGAAATTAGCAGGAGCGGTCCATGACCACGATAAAATGTTAAGTTCATATCATAGCGGTCAACTGATGAATTTAGGTTCAACATGGCGATATTAAAAGGTTAAAATCCTGGTATGAATCACATGGGTTTAATGTTGATGCGAAAAATTCTATAAAGATCTTATTAAAACGGGCCTTATATCGCACTTACATAATAATGGTTTTATTTATGTGTGAGTATTAACTATAAAAATAGTAGCAGTTTATGCAGATTTAGGCTGTTGGTCCTGATTCTCTTGTAAATCCTCGAACTGGTTAATTTTTACTTCCCCGTCTGGGAAGCGGGCACGAATATCCAACTGACCACCCATCGCTTCAATAAATCGGCGTAGGGTAGAAATATACATATCTGTCTTTTTTTCGATTTTTGCTATAGCAGGTTGTTTAACTGCTAACTCCATAGCAAGCTGTTCTTGGGAAAAATGGAGCGCTTGACGAAGCTCAGCAAGAGGCAATTCTGCTTTCATAAGCATAGCTTTATTGTGTGCGCGCGCCTGAGCTTGAGGACTCATCGTTCTTCGTAAATCTCTAAATTTATTTGCCATGTCTTTTCTCCCGTGCTGCTTCTTTCTTTAAAACCTTAAGGTGATCATCGTAAAGCCTATCAGCTACAGGTATATTTTCATCATACCATTGGTCGTTACCGGTTTTGTCACCCCCTAGTAATAGAATAGCCATACGACGAGGATCAAATGCGTACAGAGTCCGATAAGGCCTCCCAGCATGTTGGATGCGGAGCTCACGCATATGAGCATGCCTTGATCCATTAATACCGGAGCTATGTGGGAAAGCTAATTGAGGACCTTTTTCCTCTAACAGTTCAACAACCGCAGCAACATCTTCTTGCTCAACCTCGCTGAGGTCATTCCACCAAGCCTCAAATTCATCCGTATGCTCAACTTCCCATTCCATATTAGGAATATAACCGATGAGGAATGTATGTCAAGAATACCTAAGTTTATAGTTGTTTTAGCTAAATAAATAAAACACATATAAAATAAAGAGTTATAAATTATTAGCACTCTACTTGATAGAGTGCTAATTTAGGCGTATATAATGTGATTATAATAAATACGTATCTAAACGCAATATGTGTAAATAATTATTTTTTTAACTACTAGATGTTGTGCATTGGAATAATAAAGGATGTCAGGTACATCAGATTGTTGATTTGCATGCTTAATTGACCCACCTTGGTATTTTTTTTGCTTAATAGTTGACCCGGTGTCCTGCACCTGTTTACAAATGAATTCTTATGGTTATGCAATCCGACGTGGTATAAAATTCAATGCAAATACCGGGTCAATACTGGACGCAATTCAACAGGCATGGGCCGCATCTACAAAATACCCCGTTCGCTTGCGGCGGGGTTGTTTATTTTAATAAGCGGCTTAACGTTTTATCATAAATCAGTTTATAGGTCCCGTCTTTTTTCATTTCTGCCAGTGCTCTGGATAACATGGGCACCAGTTTCTTGTATTTTTTATTAACATAAAGATACAATTTAACGCTGGCAATCGGGGGCAGCAGGTAATGTATATCTGCTGTATTGCGCCTGAGCCACCAAAGTCCACTCCAAAGATCATAAAGAGCAATGTCTGCACGATTATTGTTAAGCAAGTTGAATAACTGGGTAGAGCTCTTTACCCGTGTCAGTGACTTATAATATCGTGCTTTTTTTTCAAAATATTTCCAGCCATTGATAAATGCAATGTTATATGGCTTAAGGCTTCTCCAGTCTTTGACCTTAAAATTTTTACTTTTAGTGAAAACAACGAAATCAAAATCGATAACTTTTCCAGGTACCATTACCAGGTTCGGATATTTTTTCTCAAGGCCTTTTATTCTTGCTATATTCCCATCATCTATTCCGGTGTTGGCATTGATTAGTGACCTTTCAGATGGAAGCAATACTGTCTTCGCGTTTAACCCGGCGCGTTTGAACATGTTTATGACAATTAAATCATAAAAACCGCTTTGATCCGGCTTGACAAACGGCGCACCTCTACCAGATGTAATGGATATCGAGGTATCGGCATTAATAACCAGGGGTAAAAATGCGCAGATGATCAGAAAACACCTTTTGCCGAAAAATTTACTTGTTGGGTAACACAGCATGGCCGTCGATCCAGATAGGTATATCATTCCAGTATTCAATATAGTTTATTAAAACCAGATAAACCATCATCCTGCATTCATCGGTTGGACGGCCTGTAGAGTGCGTTACATTTTGTGGCTGGCGCTGATGAATCCAGGTTCATACTACCCGCTCTGCGGGCGATATTTGATTAATACGTTTAATTAAAAATATCGCAATCTGTCCATATCAATAAACTTTTTTTTACATAGTATCGCCGCTTATTTATTGGTTTGATCTGGATCAAGTTTGCTATCAATTCCATTTTTGCTTTCCCCTGGGACAGTGCTAACACATTCACAAATGACTAATGCGGAAAGGTGCTTAACAGTTTGTATTTTATTGATAATTCCCCGATAATATATTTTATTCCAGGGTATTTTCAGACAGCTTTATCAGTAATTTTAATAAGAATCATTAATTTAGAATATAAGGATACACTTGCAAAAAAAAAATAGATATGAAAGGATTAATTTAATAAATATGTTTGTGTGCACCTCCTAATAATAAAACAGGGAATGCCTTGATTGAGAACATATAGCAAACACACCGCGAGTAGTATATTAGTCATTTGGCTGATGCTCTGGTCTGTTATTGCCTTTCAGCTTTGTTGTACCCTCCATATCTGCAATGTTGGCGAAGAAGCAACCGGACATGAGCATGTGGGGCATCATCAATCCGGGCAACCCGAAGACATTTTATCTCATATTGACCCGTATTCACTGGTCGCACCGATTGTAAATTCATATCACTTTGAAACATCCAGTCGGCTTGATATCGCCGTGACCGGATCATATACCCCTGCCCAGGTGTCCGTCAGTCATCAACTTGCCTGGTTGCCCTCCAACGTCCATTCTCCACCGTATACCACTTCCCGACTTTACCTGAAAACACAACGTATTCGACTATAGCCACTTATTTTTCTACTGGATGAAAAAGGATATTGCTGTGCATGCTCTTTTTCCTTTGTAGATAACTCCTCTATGTACTACGTATGAGTGGCTAATAACTGCTTAATTATTAATAACACTACGGAGTAACCGTTATGCAAACACTCGCAAAAACCATTGGCAAGACACTTGCCGGTACCCTGTTGGCTGTGCCATTTATGGTCCAGGCAGCACCTTCTTACGATTCATTAAAGTCCACCCTTGACAAGCTTAAACAGCAGATGGAGGCGGTACAAAAAGCACTCGATGAACAAAAAAAACAGTCGGCCAGTAAAACCGATGTACGCATGCTTGAAAAAAAGATTGATACTGCTGCGGAATGGAAAAGCCCGAATACATTAATTCATATGGCCGGGTACGCCGATGTTGGTTATACCGATTCAAAAAACAGCAATGGAAGTTTTAACAGTGGTGGTTTTTCACCTATTTTTCACTTTCAGTACCGTGATCTGGTAATGCTGGAGTCAGAGCTGGAATTCGAGATAGAACCGGATGGTTCAACCACTGTTGGCATGGAATACATGACGGTTGACCTCTTCCTGAATGATTATGTGACTTTGGTGGCGGGCCAGTTTCTTAGCCCGATTGGACAATTCCGCCAGAATTTACATCCCTCATGGATTAACAAGATGCCCTCTGCAGCACCTGGTTTCGGACATGATGGTGCCGCACCGACTTCAGATACCGGGGTTCAGTTAAGAGGCGGTTTTCCGCTGGGTTCTGCAAGGGCGAATTACGCCGTTTTTGTCTCCAACGGTCCTGAGCTGACCACTGAGTACGATGGTTCAGGTTTTGAGCTCGACGGTATCAAGGCTGAAGGATTTTCCAGGGATTTTGATGGCAAGAAAGTCTGGGGAGGTCGCTTTGGAATATTACCGGTACCTAAACTGGAATTCGGTATTTCCGCCGCCAGTGGCAAGGCAACCGTGACAAGCACGGAAGTGACTGCCGGTACTGCACCGGCCCTGGCAGGAGAGGCCCCCAGAGACTATGACGTCATCGGTGTCGACTTTGCATGGCAGTATAAAAACCTGAATACGCGGGGTGAGTATATTCGATCAAAAGTCGGTGCTGCCAGCGCAGGAACATCTGCATCCGGTGGTGCGACATGGTCTACCTGGTATACCCAGGCAGCATACCGTTTCATGCCGAGTAAATATGAAGGCGTAATACGCTATGCAAATTTTAATGCTCCCGGTGCTGCAAAAGACCAGAAACAGGTAGCGGTAGGGCTTAATTATCTTTTTGCCAACAATGTGGTTGCCAAGATCGCCTATGAAAATAATCGAGGCCAAAATGGCAGTACAGCAGATGAAAATCGTGTACTTGTTCAGCTGGCTTATGGTTTCTAAGGAGAAATTACAAATGAAAACATTCATAATCAAACAGTCTTTTTTATTTATCATTACGGCATTTGCGCTATCAACATCGGTGTATGCCGCTGATTATCCTGCTCCCGGTAATTTCCAGAGAGGGGCCAAAATCTGGGTCGATAATTGCGGGCGTTGCCATAATATTCGTGGTGCTAAAGAACTCAGAGACGATCAATGGATATCGACTATGTTTCATATGCGAATACGTGGTGGCCTGACCGGGCAGGAAACGCGTGATGTACTCACCTTCATGCTGGGTTCTAACACGCTTGCAAGCAAAACGGTTGTCAGTGATGCGTCTTCGCCCGCGTCAACAACCTCAACTAAAGGCTCCGGGCTTTCCGGTAAAGCCATCTACTCACAAACCTGCATTGCTTGTCATGCAGCGGGTGGAACAGGGGCCTTTCCAGGGGTGCCTGATTTCACAAAAGCCTCAGGGGTGTTGGGCAAATCAGATTCTGTTCTGCTCAAACATGTGACAGAAGGCTTTCAAAGCCAGGGGTCGCCTATGGCAATGCCTCCCAAGGGTGGCAACCCGGTCTTGACGCAAGGTGATGTAAAGGCAGTTCTGGGTTATATCCGCAGTACCTTTGGTCGTTAAAAACAGGTTTTATCGCCATCATAATAATAAAACCATATATGGCCCGTTAACTTCCCTTCACCCGGGGCCGACTCCACGGACGGAGTCGGCAGGGCGACAGATGCCCGGAGCCAGGGACCTGGAGCTCCGGGTGAGGGGATCATGATGGAGAACCCTTGATTTTATTTATCCCCACATCCCCATACCAAGCCAGTGGTACTTTAGTGTTGGCCCTGTTATTTTCTATAAACTACTTTATAGTGATATATATGGTTTAAATGGATTTAACCAATTCTTGTTTGATCGAGTCAGTAGAAAACATTGACATGTGCCTAAGGCAAGGGTTGTACCCTGACATTGCAGATACCAATCATTAAGGTCAGGCATGGCATGACCTGCTTTAATTGGTTACATACAATTACTGGTTATTATTATGTTCATTGAATATGGCCTGAATATACAAAATCCAATCCCGGTGCAAGAATTGTTTGACCGTCTGGCGGTTGCTAAAACGGAAAAAGCAGCGGCCTTGCGCCGCACCAATCCGAGGCTTTATCATGATCATGAGTCTGACCATGATAAAGCCCCCGGGTATTCACGAACGGCCAGTCATACCTATCAGGCGATAGGACAAATGGAGCAGGAAAAACCTGCGCTTCATGCACAGCAAATCATGACTTCACCGGTCACCTGTCTCAATATTGAAATGACTATTGCGGAGACATTAAACCTGTTCAGGCAATATAAATATCGTCATATGCCAGTGACAACAGATAAAGGTAGATTAACAGGAATGGTTTCTGACCGGGATATACTGCATTACACAAGTGGTTTGTCCGGGTCTTATGAGATGCAGACCGGCCATGATACGGCAGACCCGGTTAGCAAAATCATGAGCTCACCCGTACTGACGGCCAATACAGAAACAGATGTACGTTACATTGCGCGTCTGTTTGTTGGTCAGCATATAGGCGCCATGCCAATTATGTCAAACGGCCAACTGGCCGGCATTATCAGCCGCACGGATATCATGCGAGCCGTCATGCAGAATTTTGTACTGGAATTGTGGACTTGATCTGTTACACGCATATTTTACCCGTCACCCTGATAATCAGGGTAGCCCTTGCATGGACCCGGATATGAAAAAAAAGATTGTTGTTGTTGGTAACGGTTTTGCCTCCCTGTTTTTTATCCAGTATTTTCTGTTATTGCCAATTTTCCCGTTTTTTAGCGGGCTGCTGCGCAAAATTGTTTCACGTTATGAAATCACCCTGATTGGCAATGGACAATTTATTTACTTTCCATCCATACCTGAATTTTTGACCGGGAAAAAGAATAAAAAAGGTATCACCATTGATATTCGACCTTTCCTGAAAAGGAGGAACATTACCTTTATTAACGATGAGGTAATCGATATCCGGGATGGTGGGCGTACGCTTGTTACCGGTAACGGCACAATCAAAAACGATATGTTGTTCCTGGGGATTGGCCCGGCCTTTTTAAAGAATGATATCCCTGGTACGGAAGAGTACACTTTATCCCCGTGCGATGGCCCTGACAGTATGGAACAGTTTGTCAATAAACTTTCCTCAATGAATAGCGGCATCATTTATCTGGGATTCAAGATCAACAAACTCGATGGTTTTGTTGCCGGACGCGCCGGGCAAATGTACGAGTGTGCCTGCCTTGTTGACTATGCATTAAAAGAAAGGGGTGTACGGGATAATTTCGAGATCCACTTTTTTTCATCCGATATTAACCCGGGTGAGACAGGTGCCATCACAGACCGACTTCAGGAACGTGGAATTATTCTGGACTACGGTTACGAACCGGCTGAATTTGTCGAAGGTGGCATGCTTGATGAAGATAGCAGCCTGCGTAAAGCAGACCTGGTATTATTTTCACCGGGGATAACGGGTTCAGACCTGGTAAAGCACTCCTGTTTACCGGTTTCCAAAGGTGGTCAGATTGATGTCGACAAATACGGGCAGGTGAAAGGCCTTAGCCATGTCTATGCAGCGGGAGATTGTGCCAGCCATGATGACCCGCCTCCCTGGGTACCACATCAGGCACACATGGCGCAACTTCGTTCACAGGCCGCTGCCAGAAACATGAGGGCAGCGCTTAAGGGAAAACAGCCCGTCAGCACCTATCGTTTTGAATTGTCATGCATCATGAATATGGGAAATGATGCCATGTGGTTACACATGGCGAGTGACGGCAAACCACCGTTCCGGAATATTTTTCCACAGCGCTCAAAAAAGCTGATTGCCCTGAAAGATATGTTTGAGAAATTATATTTACTTTATCTTCGTTTCTGAACGAAGATGTCTGTGAAACCGGTGCAGGAATCAGTGGATCAGGCAGATTTTGATGACTGATACAGCACCGGCTGTATGAACTGCATCAGCGCGCCAATGCCACTGTATTTATGCAGGCACATCAAAATGGAGCCTGTTAATCTGTCAAGTGCTGCAATAGAGGATTTGAATATGAAAAAAATCACCATAGTCGGCGTCGGACGTGTCGGTGAATCCACGGCCCAGATTCTGGCCAAGGAAGAGCTGTGCCGGGAAATAATGCTACTGGATATAAATGAGGGCATGCCACAGGGTGTGGCACTGGACATTCAGGAATCAGCTGCGTTGTTGCGCTTCGACACCCGGGTGAATGGTGACACCGATGCCACAGCCATGGAAGATTCAGATATTGTTATTGTTACAGCAGGCATACCGCGAAAACCGGGCATGTCCCGCTCCGATGTACTGGACACCAATCTGGCTGTTATCGACGATATCGTCGATAACATGCTGCACTATGCACCCGATGCCATGTTATTAATGGTCACCAACCCGGTGGATGTGTTGACCTGGCACGCCTGGAAAAAAACCGGCTGGTCGCGACAGCGTGTCTTTGGCCAGTCCGGGGCACTTGATACCGCACGTATGGCCACCTTTATTGCACTGGAAACCGGCTATTCCATTAAAGATGTTTCACCGTTGGTACTCGGCGGTCATGGTGATGCCATGGTACCCATGACGCGCTTTACCGATATCGGTGGAATCAACATCGAACATTTTCTCAGTCCGGAGGCAATAGAAGGAATCGTCGAACGCACCCGCAAGGGAGGCGGTGAAATACTTGAACTGAAAAAAAACAGCAGTGCCTATGACTCGCCGGCTGCTGCCATCGCCACCATGGTCGATGCAATCAGCCATAACCGCCGGCGGATTATGCCTTGTGTCAGTATTCTCGACGGGGAATATGACCAGCATGATATTGCCATGGGTGTACCGGCGGTACTGGATGAGACTGGCTTGATAAAGGTTATTGAATTAAATCTGAATGAAAAGGAACGTTCTGATTTTCAGCGTTCCGCTGAAGTGGTGCGGGCAGATATTAACCGTTTGTCGTGACAATGCTCATTACCCATCACGTATTTAAAACCGGTATTTGAGCTTAACCCGGATTCCAGAGAGGTGAGATAAAATGAAAAAGGATGTCGTAACCATACTCGATAATGCCAGTGGTCGTCAGATCGAATTACCTGTCAAACATCCTACACAGGGGCCTGCCGTGGTTGACATAGGTCGTTTTTACCGTGAACTGGGATACTTTACTTATGATCCGGGTTTTCTCTCCACGGCGAGTTGTCAAAGTTCGATCACCTATATCGATGGCGTGCAGGGGATACTGCAATACCGGGGTTATCCCATTGAGCAACTGGCAAAACAGAGTCATTTTCTCGAAGTCACCTATCTGATGCTGAATGGCGAGTTGCCAGGGCGTCAACAACTTGATGACTTCAACGGTGTCATTACCCACCACAGCATGCTCAATGAGAGCCTGAAGAGTTTTTTTCGTGGTTTTTATCATGACGCGCACCCCATGGCGATCATGGTCGGCGTGGTTGGGTCGCTATCCGCATTCTATAACGACTCTACCGATATCACCGATCCGCGCCATCGTGAGATTGCTGCCCATCGTATGATTGCCAAAATGCCCAGCATTGCCGCAGCCAGTTATAAACATACCATTGGTGAGCCACAGGTCTATCCTGACAATAACCTGAGTTATACTGGCAACCTGCTGAAGATGATGTTCTCCGTTCCCTGCGAAGAATACCACGTAGACCCCGTTGCCGAAAAAGCGCTGGATTTGATCTTTATTCTGCACATCGATCATGAACAAAATGCCAGTACTTCCACGGTACGCCTGGCCGGTAGTTCCCAGGCCAATCCCTTCGCCTGTATTGCTTCCGGAATCGCCGCCCTGTGGGGGCCGGCCCACGGCGGCGCCAATGAGGCGGTACTCAATATGTTAGCCGAGATTGGAGACGTTACACGTATTCCCGAATTTATCGCCCGTGCCAAAGACAAAAATGATCCGTTCCGCCTGATGGGCTTTGGTCACCGTGTATACAAAAATTATGACCCGCGTGCGAAGATTATTCGCGAAATGTGCCATGAGGTGTTGGCCAGGCTGGGCGATGAGAATGATCCGATGTTCGAACTGGCGATAAGGCTGGAGGAGATCGCCTTGAGTGACGACTATTTTGTCGAGCGTAAGCTTTATCCCAACGTCGATTTCTACTCGGGCCTCATCTACAAGGCATTGGGTATTCCGACCAATATGTTCACCGTGATGTTCGCCATCGCACGAACCGTCGGTTGGGTCGCCCAATGGATGGAAATGATAGGTGAGGAAAATCAGCGTATCGGTCGGCCGCGACAACTCTATGTAGGTGCCAGGCAGCGTGATTATGCACCAGTGGATAAAAGATAGACGCAAGAACCGGGTGTAGACCGGACAGGTCAGGGCTGTGGTACTGGAAGCCATATACTATTGCTGGCGATATACGACATGTTATCGCGTCAATGTCGGGGTATCTTGACGTTGTTATCCCATAAACGAGCCGAGGTTATGTAGATGCGCGAATTTGACAGTTTATTGATGGGCCGCGCATCATGTGTTTTTCTCCATTGAAAAATGTTCAGCAGGATAATCCCGTCGAGATCGCCGGAGCCGGCCCGTCCGGCCTGGCAGCAGCCCTGACGATTGCCAGGCGGGGAGGGCGGGTTATTGTTTACGAGCGCAGGAGTGAAGTCGGTAGTCGTTTTCATGGCGATCTGCAGGGACTGGAAAACTGGACCACGGAAGGTGATGTACTGGATGAACTGGCCAGTATCGGTATTAAAGCCAATTTCTCGGCGACACCATTCCGCGAAGTGGTGCTGTTTGATCCTGATGGGCGGGAACACATCTACCGCTCGGCGAAACCCATGGCCTACATCGTACACCGTGGTTCTGCTGCCGGTACTCTCGATAGCGGACTCCGGCAGCAGGCAGTGGATGCGGGTGTAGAAATACGTTTTGCTGAATCCTGTGATCATATGCCCAGGGGCGGTATAGTCGCCGGGGGACCGCATGGTGCCGATGCCATCGGGGTCGGTTATTTATTTGACACGGACATGGTGGATGGCGCCTATGTCGCCCTGTCAAATAAACTGGCGCCACAGGGTTATGCCTATTTGCTCATTCAGGGTGGGCACGGCACATTGATGTCATGGCTGTATGCCGATTTTCACAATGAACAACATTATCTGGAACGTAGCCTGGAGTTTTTTCAAAACAGGGTTGGTGTGAATATGAAGGATCCACGGCGCACGGGCGGGGCCGCTAATTTTGTCTTTCCGCGTTCTGCGCACAAGGGCAAACTTCTCTATGCCGGAGAGGCCGCCGGGTTTCAGGATGCCCTCTGGGGGTTTGGCATGCGTTACGCCATGCTTTCCGGACATCTTGCAGCGCACTCACTGCTCACGGGTGAAGACTACGATCGCCTGTGGCGCAAGCGTCTGGGGGGTCTGCTGCGTACCGCACTGGTAAACCGCTACATTTATCGTCGTCTGGGAGACCGTGGCTATGAGTTGTTGCTGGCACGTATCGATCAGGCCCTGCGATTCAAGCAGGATGGTCGTGGCTGGATACACAGTTATACGGCACCCCGTTTGTGGAAGCGCTTGTGTTTTCCCCTGGTGCAACGTGCATTGCCTTCACACCGCCCATCACTTAATGTTGCCGTTGAAGGATGTGATTGTACCTGGTGCCGTTGTCTGCATACTTTGAAATAAAAACAGGACATTCGTTTTCGGTCAGGCAAAGGAGAGCGCCCCCACGAACACAGGGAAACACGACTGGTTGCAACAGCTGGAATACTGTGTGAGAGTTTTCGACCTGCAGGTGGTGCAGGTCACCGGCCTGCTGATGTGGCTTTTCGGTTCGACCTTGTCATGTCTCCTTTACCAGATATTCAAGTAGACCCATTTTATCCGCGACCCACTGTTTGATTGATGCATGCGACTGGTGCATTATTGAGTCACATGGGAAGTGTAGTTTAATTAAACCACCCCGCAGCAAGCTGACGGGGAGAATTAAACCCACAGAGATCAATTAAACTGGATCTGTGGGGCAGTTGTGGTCATCACCCAGGGAATATTGTTATACGAAAGCTGACTGAGCAATTTGTCCCGGCCTATGCCCGCTGGATTATACGCTGGCGCTGGCAGGTTGTGATTGCATGCCTGTTTACAGTCGCTGCCGCCGGTTATGGTTTGCGCAATTTTGCATTCACTGCCGATTACAAGGTCTATTTCGGCAAAGATAATAACGAACTGATTGCATTCCAGAAATTCGAGAACACCTATACCGATACCGAGAATATTCTTTTTGTCCTCCAGCCGAAGGACAAAAACATTTTCACCCGCGAGACCCTGGAGATCGTCAAACAACTGACCCAAAAGGCCTGGCAGATCCCCTATGCCATTCGCGTGGACTCCCTCACCAATTACCAGCACACCGAGGCCAACGGCGACGACCTGACGGTGGCCGATCTGGTGGAAAGGCCGTCGGCAATGGACGCCGCGGGACTGGCCAGGGTCAGGGCCGTGGCACTGGAAGAACCGGCGTTGGCGGGGCGCCTGATCGCATATAATGGCGGCACCACCGGCGTCTCGGTGACATTACAGTTTCCCGGCACAGATCACACCGGTCACCTGCCGGAATCTGTGGCCTATGCTGAAAAACTGACGGCGGAGTTGCGCGACGCCCATGCCGGTCTGACGGTGGCGCTCACCGGCATCTCTATTTTCAGCGCAGCGGAGATCCAGGTCAGTGAATCGGATTCATATACCCTGGTACCGGTGATGTACGGTCTGATGATTATGCTGCTGCTGGTGTTCTTGCGCTCGGTTTCCGGCACCGTGGTGACGTTGCTTATTGTAAGTTTGTCGGTCATCACCACCCTGGGACTGATGTCCTGGTTCGGCATCAAGATGAACGCATCGACTGCATTGGCGCCAATTATTATTCTTACCCTTGCCATTGCAGACAGTGTGCACATCCTGTTGACCACCTTCCAGGAAATGCACGCCGGCCGCTCGAAACATGATGCCCTGGTGGAAAGTCTGAACATCAATACCGAGCCGGTGTTTCTGACCACGCTGACGACGGGTATCGGCTTTCTGAGCCTCAATTTTTCTGATTCACCACCATTTAATGATCTCGGCAACATCACCGCCATCGGCGTTGTCGCGGCATGGATATTTTCCATGACCTTTCTGCCGGCGCTGGTGTCAATCCTCCCGCTGCGTATTCGACCGCAGGCCAAAGGCCGGCGTCTGGCCATGGAACGCTTTGGTGACTTCGTGGTAAGACGGCGCGTGCCGCTGTTCTGGGGCATAATGACCCTGAGCCTCATCATTATAGCCTTCATTCCCCGCCTCGAACTGGATGACCGGTTTATCCAGTGGTTTGATGAAAGCATCCCGTTTCGTGTCGATACGGATTTCGCCACCGCCAACCTTACCGGCCCTTATGTGCTGGAATATTCCATCAACTCTGGTGAATCCGGTGGTATTTCTGAACCCGAATACCTGGCACGGCTGGAGGCCTTTACCATCTGGCTGCGTGCGCAGCCTGAGATTACTCATGTCAACAGCTTCACCGATATCATGAAGCGTTTGAACAAATCCATGCACGGTGATGACCCCGGCTGGTACCGGTTACCCGACAAACGCGACCTGGCGGCCCAGTATCTGTTGTTATACGAAATGTCGCTGCCCTACGGTCTGGATCTCAACAGCCAGATCGATCTGGACAAATCCGCGACCCGGCTGACGGTGATCCTGGATACCATCCCGCAAAAAAAGATTATCGAGGTAATCAAGCGCACTGAATCATGGATGGCGGAAAATATGCCGCCACCCATGCGGGCCAGGGCAACCGGCACAATTGTCATGTTCGTGAACCTTGCCATGCGGAATATTATCAGCATGTTGAGCGGTACTATCATGGCCTTTGTGCTGATTTCCATAACACTCGTCTTTGCCCTGCGCAGCATCCGTCTGGGTCTGATCAGCCTGATCCCCAATTTTCTGCCGGTGCTGATTACATTTGGATTGTGGGCGATTTTCGTTGGCGAGATCGGCATCATCGCCTCCATGATCACCGCCACCAGCATGGGGCTCATCGTCGACGACACGGTACACATACTCAGCAAGTATCGCCGCGCCAAACGCGAACACAATCTTGGCACCCACGACGCCATTCGCTACAGCTTTTCCCATGTCGGCAAGGCGTTGTGGGTAACCACCTTGATCATGATCGCCGGTTTTTCTGTGCTGGCCTTTTCCAGCTACAAACTCAATGTAGACATGGGTATTCTCACTGCGACAGCGGTCGGTGTGGCCCTGGTAATGGATTTTCTGCTACTGCCATCATTATTGATGTTCATGGACAAGGACAAACAATGTAACTGCGCCGCCTGCCGGGTGGACCTTTGAGGCAGAACCCGGCAAGCCGATTCGTTAACATAACCGGCATGGGACGTAGCAAGGGTAAACCAGTGTTCATTCCGCACACGGGCCAATGGTGGCAGTTGGTCAAACTGGTTGCCGATACAGGTAAGATTCTCCGGGATAATCACCAATGTGCACGGCACCGGCCATAAAGAAGGGAGGAGACGCATGAATACAGGGTTTGCTTCTAGCATGACGAGAGGGCATGTCTTTCCATGGCCGGTGAGGCTCTTCGGGTGGCTGGGTCTGCTCGGTGTGATTGTGTTTGGCTCATCGCTTACCATGGTGCACATAGCCGGTACTGGTATCGACTGGATGCACGACTATGTCAGCAACATGGCGAATGAGCCGCTCGGATGGGTCTTTATTGCCGGTGCCTTTGTGCATGGCTGGGGCAACCTGGCCCTGACTATGGGCCTGCGCGGTGCGCTTCATCCGGAACGATTGAGGACCTGGGCGGTTCTGTTCTTTGGCCTGGCAGCCGTGGGTATTTTACTGGCGGCGCTGTTTCCTGTCGATTCACCAGACCAGATCCCGACTATGACGGGACAGGTACATCGTATCGTTGCCAGTGCCACCTTTTTGTTCGAACTCACCGCGCTGTTCGTTTTCTCGATTGCTTTTAGACGTAATCGTCGCTGGCACCGACAACAGGCGGTTTCACTCGTATTATCGGTGAGTGCTGCCGTGGCGATGACTGCGTTTATTATTGCCATTCAGGTAGACGTGGCGCCGGGCCTTGCGGAACGTACTGCCTTGGTAATATTACTGGTCTGGGAGATTTGGGTCTGTTTTCAACTGATCAGGTCGAGGTAACTGTGCCGATGCAAATGACCCTGCCCGGAAATTCAGCCTGGAAAAATTTCCGGGTGGCTACTCTTGCTTTGGTCTGAGGGGAAAGCCATAATGTTAATGTAGCTTGCCCACTTTATCCTGGTGCATGGGTTACATACACAAGTTGAATTCACGTTGTCAAACAAGGTAGTTGTGAAATCAGGGGAGTATCAGTGGATCAAGCGAATTGCGATGACGGGTGCATTCCGGGGCAGCATGGACTGAATCAGCGCGCCAATGTTAACTCGTCTACCTCGAAATGGAACCGGAGGACTTCTGACAACAAACTGCCTGACGGACAAAGAATAACAATGCACGACAAGGGAATACACCATGTCGGTTGAACGCGAACACTGTCAATGTCAGGACACGCAAACCCGTTTTTTGCAACGGGCGTTCGAATCGCTGCAACTGGAGGACGCACAACGGGAACTGCTGTTGTCAGTGTTCCGGGAAACAACCATTACTATTCCGCTGCGACCTCATCGTGCAGATGATGATGGTGGTGAACTGCGCACCTACATGGGTTACCGGGTGCAGCACAATCATGCACGCGGCCCCTTCAAGGGTGGGCTGCGCTTCCATCCATCGGTCAACCTGGGTGAGATTCGTGCACTGGCACAATTGATGACCTGGAAAACTGCACTGGTGGATATTCCCTTCGGTGGAGCCAAAGGGGGTATTGCCATCGATACGACCGAGCTGAGTCAGCACGCACTGGAAACCCTTACCAAGCGTTTTGTGCAGAAAATGGCCCCGGTATTCGGTGTTCATCAGGACATCCCTGCGCCGGATGTCGGCACCAATCCGCAGGTGATGGCCTGGATCCTTGAAGAATACAGCAAGACCCACGGTTATACCCCGGGCATCGTGACCGGCAAACCGATGGAACTGGGCGGGTCGGCGGGGCGGCTGGAGGCGACAGGCCATGGCGTTGCTTATCTCACTGACAAGGCGGCGACTGAAATGTCCTTGTCCATCAAGGGTGCGCCCATCGTGATTCAGGGTTTTGGTAATGTTGGATTTCACACGGCACAGCGTCTTGCCGCTATGGGTGCCCGGGTCATTGCGGTGTCTGATTCCCGCAATGGTGTTGTCTGCGAGGCAGGTATCGATATCGAGCAAGCGCAGTGTCATGTTGCTGAAACGGGCTGGCTTGAAGGCCTGCCGGGCACGGAACCGGTCAGTAATGCCGAACTGCTGGAATACCCCTGTGATATTCTGATCCCGGCTGCGGTTGAAGCAACCATTAATTGTGACAATGCCGAGGCCATCCAGGCCCGCCTCGTGGTGGAGGCGGCCAATATCCCGGTGACCCACCTGGCGGATGCGACTTTGCGAGACCGGGGCATCACGGTCATTCCCGATCTGCTGGCGAACGCAGGCGGGGTATTGGTCTCCTATTACGAGTGGGTGCAGAACCTGCAGGAGTTCCCCTGGGAATACGACACAGTGATGCAACGTCTGGAACAGCGTCTTGACCGGGTCTATGACCAGGTTCGTGATCTGGCACAACAAGGTGCCACTGATCTGCGTACTGCGGCTTACGAGCTGGCCATCGGACGGGTCAATCAGGCCATGGCCTTGCGGGGGTTTTAATTGGACAGCCAACTACACGAAATTCGTTTTCATGGCCGTGGCGGCCAAGGTGCCGTGTCGGCGGCGGCATTGCTGTCTCTGGCGGCCTTTGACGACGGCTTTGAGGCACAGGCCTTTCCCAAATTTGGCTCCGAACGGCGCGGTGCACCGGTAGAGGCCTATGTGCGCATCAGCACAACACCGATCCGTCGTCACAATCAGGTCTACCAGCCGGACGCAGTCATTGTTCAGGACAGCACCTTGTTACGATCCGAGCCGGTCACCGCCGGGCTGGCCGAACATGGCCTGGTGATTTTGAATGCCGATCGGTGCCCTGATGAACTGGATGACGGCACCTTGCGCTGGATTTGTTTACCTGCTGACCAGATAAGCGAGACCTTTCTCGGGCGACCGTTGCCAAATACCGTTTTATTGGGCGCCCTGGCGGCGGCAACCAACTGGATCAGCCTGGCCGCACTGGAACAGGCCATTGGCAACCATCTGGCCAGGAAAGGTGAAAAAATTGTCAGCACCAATATCAAGGCCTTGCGCGAAGGTTACCGGCTCACCCACGAACTGGAGAACACATCGTGAGACAACAAATGGAAGGGTCCCGTGCCGTGGCTGAGGCGGTGTCTCTCTGTCGCCCACAGGTGGTGGCCGCCTATCCTATTACACCACAGACACACATCATCGAGCATCTGGCGGAAATGGTCGCCGATGGCGGTCTGGCATCCGAATTTATCAGCGCGGAGAGTGAGTTCGCCGCCGCCTCGATTGTACTCGGTGCCGTGGCCGCCGGCAGTCGGGCCTTCACCGCCAGTGCCTCACAAGGCCTGTTACTCATGACCGAGGTGCTGTTTAACATCGCGGGACTGCGTTTACCCGTGGTAATGGTATGCGCCAACCGCGCGGTGGGCGCACCGATCAATATTTTCAGCGATCACCAGGACAGCATGGCGCTGCGTGATGCAGGCTGGATTCAGCTGTATGCTGGAAGCAATCAGGAGGCGGCTGATACCATTATTCAGGCCTATCGCATCGCTGAAACGTGTGAACTGCCGGTGATGGTTTGTATGGACGGGTTTTTCCTGACGCATACTTTTGAGCCGGTGGATTTGCCCGGACAGGACACAGTGGATGCATTCCTGCCTGCGTTTCACTTTGCCCGCACACTGGATCCCACCCGGCCCATAACCCTGGGTGGCGGCAGTGAACCGGACAACTATATGGAATATCGGCAACATCAACATCAGGCCCTGGTATCGGCTGCAACTGAGATCGAGAACGTCAATCTTGAATTTGCACAGACCTTTGGGCGTGATCATGGTGGCTTGATAGACGCTTACCGCCTGGAGGGGGCGGAAGTGGTGATGGTTACGCTGGGGTCGGTGATGGGGGCGGTCAAGGATGTGGTAGACAGTTTACGGGGGCAGGGCCAATTGGTCGGTGCCTTGCGGTTGCGTTGTTTCCGGCCATTTCCGGCCTCCGCGCTGGTGACGTCCCTTTGTGATACCGGTTGCAATGCCAAACGCATCGTCGTATTGGAAAAGGCCCTGAGTGTCGGCGCAGATGGTATTGTCGTCACCGAATTGCGCGCCGCACTGCACAACGCCGGCATGGCGGTTATTGTAGAAGGTTTTGTGGGTGGGCTGGGGGGACGTGATTTGACAATCGAGGTGATCGAGTCGGTGTTTCGCACAGCAAGCGATGGGGTATCCACCCGTTGCCGTTTCGCAGGACTCAAGCCGGAGTCCGGTGACCAGTCAACCATGGGGGAGTCATAGACATGGATGTGCGTGACACATATCGACACAATGTACTCACTTCCGGTCACCGCGCCTGTTCCGGCTGTGGCGAGGCCATGGCAGCACGCATGGTAACGGATATTATCGGCCCTGATGCCGTCTATATAAACGCCACTGGCTGCCTGCAGGTTTTTACTACCCACAATCAACAGTCTGCATGGCAGGCACCGTGGATTCATTCGGTGTTTGCCAATGCAGCGGCTGTGGCCTCCGGGGTGGAGGCGGCAATGCGCGCCAATGGTAAAGATACGCCGGTAGTGGTGCAGGCGGGTGACGGCGGTACGTTCGATATTGGTTTGCAATGTCTGTCCGGCATGATCGAGCGTGGTCACGATGTGTTGTTCGTTTGTTATGACAACGAGGCCTATATGAACACCGGTGTGCAGCGCTCCAGCTCAACACCCCACGCGGTGCGCACCACCACCTCACCGCCGGGCCGTCTGAGTGAGGGCAAACATCATCTGAAAAAGGATGTGATCTCGATCATCGCCGCGCACCAGATGCCCTATGCCGCTACCGCCACGGTGGCCTATTTCCCGGATCTCAAGGCCAAGGTGGAAAAAGCGATGAGCCTTAAAGGACCACGTTTTCTGCAAGTATTGTCCCCGTGTCCGCTGGGCTGGAATCATGATGCCGCGCAGACCATACAGGTATCGCGACTGGCAGTGGAGACCGGTCTGTTTCCGCTGGTTGAGCTGGAACACGGGGCCGTGACCGGCGTCATGCGTCTGGCCCGGCAACGGCCGGTGGAAGATTATATAAAACTGCAGGGACGTTTCAAACATCTGTTCGGCAGCAAGGGGGGCGCGGTTGAGATTCGCCATTTGCAAGCGCTGGCCGATGCACGCATCCGGCGTTACGGTCTGCTCGAGGCAGACACCGAATGGACCACGAACACGGCCAACCAGGTGCAACGCCGTGGCCGCGGTGGCTATGCCCGGGTCTCAAAGGGGAGAGCACAATGAGCCGTTTGTCCTTTGAAGCAGGCAGCAGCGTTGCTTACCACACCGGTGACTGGCGTATCCTGCGACCCGTATACAAGGATAAATGGCCACCTTGCAGCCAGACCTGCCCTGCCTCTGAGGACATTCAGGCATGGCTTGCCCTTGCCAGTGATGATCAATGGCAAGCGGCATGGCGCAAACTCACCGAGCGTAATCCGTTTCCGGCAGTTATGGGGCGGATCTGTTACCACCCGTGTGAATTGAGTTGTAATCGCAAACACCTGGACAGCGCAGTGAACATACACGGCGTCGAACGTTACCTGGGCGATCTGGCCCTGGAGCAGGGGTGGCGTCATCAACCGCTCAACAAAAAACAGCAGACGCAGCAGGTAGCTGTGGTCGGGGCAGGCCCGGCTGGACTTTCCTGTGCGTTCCAGCTGGTACGCCGTGGTTATCCGGTAACGGTATTCGATGCCCGGTCGGCAGCGGGTGGTACCCTGCACAGTGGCATACCTGCTTATCGATTGCCCAAAAATATATTAAGACGCGAGATCGATGCCATTCTTGCCCTGGGGATCCAGTTGCAGCTCGATACGCGTATAGGCGTGCAACGCAGTACTGAATCCCTGCAGGAAGAATTCGCTGCCATTTTTCTGGCCATCGGTGAACAGCAGCCACGCATCTACACGGGTAATGATCAGTCCGGGCATAGCATTATGTCGGGTGTCGATTTTCTGCGCCGCATCAACCAGGGTGAGTCCGTCAAGATGCCCCGGCATGTGGCCGTGATTGGTGGTGGTAACACGGCCATTGATGCTGCGCGTTGCGCACGACGTTTAGGCGCAGAAGTCACGGTAGTCTGCCCCCAGGACCCTCACGGTACCCAACATGGTCACCCGGGCGCAGAAATGCCCGCCTCATTTGAAGAGGTTATCCAGGCTGAAGCCGAAGGCGTGCGCCTGAGTTATCGTTTGGGTGTCTCACGCCTGGTTCGTAGCGGTGTACACCTGTCCGGCCTTCAGGTAGCCCGTGTCGATCAACTGCATGACCGCCATGGTCAATTTGCACCGAAGTTGTTCGAGGGCACCGAAGAATTTTTGTCTGCCGGTCTGGCGATATTTGCCATTGGTCAGGAAGTGGACTGGCACGGACTGGAACGCCTGCGGGATAGTGAGGACTCAAATATCCTGATCGGCGGAGACGCTGCCGGTAAACCCCGTTTTGCGGCCACGGCCGTTGGCAGTGGCTATCAGGCGGCCATGTCGATTATTGCCTGTCTGACCGGCATTCCGCCTGTTTACGAGCAACACGAAAAGGCAGAGGTTTCGATAAATGACCTGAATCTGTCGTATTACCCGCAAAGTGTGCGACAGGAAGGCGGGGTTGTTGCAGATCGTTTACATGACTTTGATGAAGTCATCACGGGTCTGGATAAAACGGCAGTAACCCATGAAGCCGGGCGTTGCCTGAGCTGTGGTGTTTGCTTCCAGTGTGACAATTGCTGGCATTATTGTCCCGATGCGGCGGTCATTAAACAGGATGCAGGTTATGAAGTCGATAATGATTATTGTAAAGGCTGCGGGATCTGTGCACAGGAGTGTCCTTGTGGGCATATTGATATGGTAACGTGATGTTGCATATATCCGAAATTTTAACATGGCGTGCAGACCGACAGGCAGCCGGAAGAAACTCACCTTCCCTGGCGGTACTGAAACGGTGAGCGGTTCCGGATATTCACTGGCAGGTGGCTGGATCCGGATTACGGTAGATTACGGTGATCACAATGCAACGTACTGCGCTTTATATTGTCGAAGTTCAGGCTACCGGAGTATTTTGATGTTGTAGTGGCTTATCTCAAAAATAAGGAGGGGCTACGACCATGTTCGACATTGACGAATTTATCCATGAGTTGCACATTGCGTATTTCTCTATGGAAATTGCGCTGCGCAATGAGATCCCCACCTACGCCGGCGGACTGGGGATACTCGCAGGGGACACCATCCGCTCGGCGGCGGATCTCGAACTGCCTATGGTGACTGTTAGCCTGGCAAGCCGCGAGGGCTATTTTCGTCAGGTAATCGACAGTGAGGGACAGCAGCACGAACAGTCGGAACGATGGGATCCGGGTCGCTGGTGTACGCCACTGGATGCGCGGGTATCGGTTCCGATCGAGGGCCACCGTGTCTGGGTCGGGGGCTGGTTCTATGTGCTGGAGGGGCACATGGGTGGACGGCAACCGGTGATTCTGCTGGACACCGATCTGAACGAAAATGGAGCCACAGACCGGAAGATAACTCATTTTCTGTATGGCGACGATCTCGCCTACCGGTTCAAACAGGAGATCGTGCTCGGTATCGGCGGTGCGCGCATGTTGCGTGCCCTGGGCTTCACGGTGCGTCACTATCATATGAATGAAGGGCACTCCGCGCTGCTGACACTTCAACTGTTGCGTCGTTACGGCTATGCCGCTGCCGATTTGCGGCCCGGCGAGTCCCGTTACGATATCCCCCGGGTGCGCGAGCTATGCAATTTCACTACACATACACCAGTGGAAGCCGGTCACGACAGGTTTTCGTATGACATGGTCGAACGTATTCTCGGCGAATTCGTCGATCCGTTGATACTGAGGCAACTGGCCGGGCCGGACAATCTCAATATGACGCGCCTGGCCCTGAACCTGAGCGAGTTTGTAAACGGTGTGGCCAAACGCCATGCAGAGACTTCACGACAGATGTTCCCCGGCTACCGGGTACGTGCCGTGACCAACGGCGTGCATCCCTTTACCTGGGCGACATCGAGTTTCCGTGACCTTTACGACGCACATCTCGCGGGCTGGTGCCATGAACCCGAATTATTGATACGTGCGGAATGTTGTATTTCGGACGAGGCAATCTGGACGGCGCATGTGGCGGCCAAGGAGGCACTGCGGCTGAAGGTCAGTGAGTATTGCGATCCTGGCCTCGATCCGGATGTGCTCACCCTTGGTTTCGCCCGCCGCATGACCGCATACAAGCGTCCGGATTTACTGTTCACTGACATCGCACGCCTGAAGGCGATTGCGAAACAGCAGCCGTTTCAGGTCGTCCTGGCCGGCAAGGCCCACCCGCAGGACGAAACCGGCAAACAGCTCATCAAGCTGTTGCATACTCATATGCGTGAGCTGGCCGATGTCATTCGCATCGTCTACCTGCCAAATTACGATATGGCACTTGCGGCCATCATGGTCGCCGGTGTCGATGTCTGGCTCAACACACCACAACGGCCGCTGGAAGCATCCGGCACCAGCGGGATGAAAGCGGCCTTCAACGGGGTTCCAAACCTGAGTGTTCTCGACGGCTGGTGGGTCGAAGGCTGCATCGAAGGTATCACGGGATGGGCGATTGGTGATGGCACCGATGGATCCATGCAGACAGAAGCCGATTCTCTTTATCACAAACTGGAACAGGTGGTGCTGCCATTATACTACCAGGATCGGGCAGGCTGGATCGCGGTGATGAAAGGTGCCATTGCCAAGAATGCATCATTTTTCAACAGCCATCGGATGATGCGCCGTTACGTCAGCGATGCGTATGTCCACTAGTACTCTATCCATGTGTTGCCCTGCCTTGCCCATCCGCGGGCTCGCAGCAACGCAGCTGTTAATACGACGGCGAGCTCACGGGAGTGCTGAATGAATGATGGAAAAAGGGCTTGACTTGTCACTAGCACATAGGTTTTACACTTAAGTACAAGAATAAGGTTTAGTGAAGGAGGAGTGGTTATGAATATTATGAAAATGCATGATATTGCGCAACACCGGAAAGAACGTACTTCAGGATCCGAACCAAAAAAAGGTATTACTCGCGTTGGCCGGATAGTACAACGGGTTTTTCGGGATTTACCGGAAAACATTGCAGTGCGTTTATGGCATGGTGAGACGCTGAAGTTTGGGCCAGGGGTGCCGGATGCCACACTTGTTTTTCGTGACCCCCACCTGTTTCGAGAGATGGTTTTGTTCCGCGACCCCTTGCGCCTGGCCGAGGCATATTTCCAGGGTACGCTGGATGTGGAAGGGGATCTTTACAAGGCCCTGGGATTGAAAGATCACTTGCGGTCCCTGTGTTTGTCCGCTTCCGAGAAGGCCAGTTTTCTGTTCACTGCGTTGTTTCCAGGCGATGCGTCCACCGCCCCGGGCAAAGCAACCCCGTTGGCACCTCGCCGATGGCACCGGTTGTGGCGTGATCACTCAAAAGATGCGAACCGCAAGGCCATTGCCTTTCACTACAACGTTTCCAATGCGTTCTACCGGTTGTGGCTCGACCGGCAGATGGTTTATTCCTGCGCTTATTTTGAAACAGTACACGACACGCTCGACCAGGCACAGAGCAACAAACTGGAACACATCTGTCGCAAGCTACGGCTCGATGCCGGTGAACGGCTACTCGATATTGGATGTGGCTGGGGCGCTTTAATACTCTGGGCGGCGCAACATCATGGTGTACGGGCTCACGGTATTACCCTGAGCCGGGAGCAGTATGAATACTGCCTGGCAAGAATAGAGGCCGAAGGGCTGCAAAACCAGGTCACGGTTGAGCTCAAGGATTATCGTGACCTGCAGGGTGAAGCAGAATATGACAAAATTGTCAGTGTCGGCATGTTTGAACACGTTGGCCTCAAGAACCTGCCGCGTTACTTCGGTATCGCCCAACGCCTGCTGAAGCCGGGCGGGCTGTTCCTGAATCACGGCATCACCCAGGATCAGGAAGGATGGCACAAAAGCGTCGGCACACG